>Ga0307508_10000112_pt1 | contig 95874 bp, 64 predicted proteins | sample 9_EM_MG_FD_203089 | JGI IMG/M metagenome (GOLD analysis project Ga0307508, IMG submission 203089) | Populus trichocarpa ectomycorrhiza microbial communities from riparian zone in the Pacific Northwest, United States - 9_EM | ecosystem: Host-associated > Plants > Roots > Unclassified | place... | reverse complement strand
GACCCTGAAACGAAACGGTAATCAGATCGGAACCGCCGAGTACGGACCCGTACGCTCGGTGGTGTGGGGGCCGGGAGTCTAATCACTCCCGGCTACCCGATTCGGCTCTGTCTTCACTTCAAAGGAGCTTTGATCTTAAAGGGGGCGCCTTTCTGCCAAGCGGCTCCAATCGGACTCACACCGACGTAGTTGGCTGTGGCCCAAACTGTGCTATCGCTCTTTTTCACAGACCAAAAATATTCAACGCCAGGCGCGAGCGGCTTCTTCATGGTGTGCTGGCTGCCGACGAAACCTTCCTCAGAGTAGTAAAGCTCGCCCGGCGTGCCGCCCGCTCCCACGAACCAAACCGCGATATCCATGCGCGTCATCACATCTTCAACGGGCTGCTTCCACTTAAATGTCGGCGTGAGCGAATCAACTAACACTGCCGCGTTTGGACTCATGCCGCTCGGCTTAAAGCTAGTCGGCTCAATACCCGGATAACTCATCGTACCGACGCAGCCGCCCACGAAGAGCGATAGGCAGAGACCCAGAGACGCGATTTTCTTTTTATTTTGCATGGGGAAATTCTTCTTTGCCGAACGTTTAATATGCCATCCCTGAGTTGGCTGATGAAAAACATGAACGCATTGGCGAATAGAATCTTGGAGAAACTGCTGCACGGTTTTTCATAGAATGAGAGTGGCTGGGAAATTATTGCCGGGCCACGCAATAAGCCACCCCATTGTAACGATTGCGCGTCAGCAGCGGAAATTCGCTCTCACCAGAGAACGGCCGGGCGGATCGCTGGTCTGCACCGGCTATGGGCATGAAGTCCCTCCACGCAGTCGTTGAGCTGGTCCGAGCCCGGTTACGCTCGCTTCACTTCGCGTACAGCACTGAGCAGTGTTACTGCCACTGGACCGCACGATACTACACCTATTGCCTGCAACTGCCCTGGTCTACGCCGTCGGAAAAGAAGTGCGAAGCCTTCCTCTCGCACCTTGCGGTTCAAGGTCGCGTTTCGGCCCGGACCCAAAATCAGGCATTCTCGGCCCTGTTATTCTTATACAAAGAAGTGTTGCGCCGTCCACCGCAGGAGGTCGATGCGCTGCGGGCCAAAAATTACCGGCATGAAAGAACCGCACCCTCGCGGGAATCGATTCAAGCTCTGCGTCGCGCCGTCGTGGATACGCCCAACACCCCCGCCCTGCTGTTGGTCGATTTGCTTTATGGTTGTGGACTGCGCGTGAGCGAACCGTTGGAACTGCGCATCCAAGATATCCTCTGGGACGAAAATCACCTGGTGATTCGAGCGGCAAAAAGGCGCGAAAGATCGCCGCGTACCCTTGCCTCGTAGTTGCGTCGACCGGCTGCGCATCCAAGTCGAACACGCTTCGCGAGTATGGGAAGACGACCGCCAAAATAGTCCGTCGGTCGGAGTGTCGTTGCCGTATGCGCTCGAGCGCAAATATCCCACCGCCCCATTTGCCCGCCCATGGTTCTGGGTTTTTCCGGCGGCCAGCCACTGCCGCAGCCCGTATTCGGGAAAAATCGTTCGTTATCATCTGCTGCACGATGCCCTCCAAAGGGTGGTGCGCGCTGCGGCGACAAAGATCGGGCTTCAGGATTCGCTCACCCCTCACGTATTGCGGCACGCCTTTGCCACGCACTCGCGAGAATCGATTGAAACACTGCGAGTTTTGATGGGCCATAACTCGATCGAGACCACATCCGGGTACCGGCATCCGCTGGTGAATCAGGCGACCAATCCGCTGGATGATCTGGTCGGTCAAACGGCCGGGATGCCGGACATGCAATAGTAGATGCTTCAAGCATCCCATTGCCGGATGACGGGTAGGCTTCGCCCCATCACTTCTTTTCGCCTGGGACCCGTCAACCATGCTGCTTGGGGAAACCCTAAGCGTGAACGGCGGCCTGAGCCCAGCAAATTAATGCCCAAATTCAAGAGGCGCGCACTCCGCTTTCGGACGTCAAACGCGGTGGGGAACTTTCTCCTTGAGGCTGTTTTAAATGATCGGTTGATCGAGGTGGAGCGCGCCAACGATGGGAGCGTCGGATCCCTGCCCTCTCCATCGACAGGCTCAGGACCTTGAGCGAGGTCGAAAGGCCGCGCAGGGCTACATTCAGAGTTCTGTGGCTATTTCCGGAAGATCAGCGTCAGTTTTATTGAGGACGCTCTCGTGGTTCGAAGAATCCCGCGCCTCCCGGCGTGGGCTCCACTCCAGTGGCTTTCACGCTTCATTTCGTGCTCTTTCGTGTGTTTCGTGGGCCCATCGTATCGACGGTAGTTTGAGTCCCGCGCCTTCCGGCGCGGGCTACACTTCAGTGAGCTCTCGTGGTTGTTAAATCTCAGGAAGACAGGCGCCTTGGGCGAGGAGGTGTTCGCGCACCAGAGCGAACGGAACATCCTCAAGTGCGCTGTCGCGTTGTGCGGCTAACGCGGCGGTCACGCCGCCGGCCTGGCCGATCGCCATCGCGATGGGCGTCACTCTAATTGCCGCTGCCGCTTCGTGCGTTGCGCTTATGCATCGGCCGACCACCACCAGATTGCGCGGCTCGGCGACGAGCAACGAGCGCAACGGCACCTGATAGGGTGCATCCGTTTTCACCGCCAGGGTCGAAGTCGAATCGCCGCCCGGCGCGTGGATGTCGATCGGATAGCCGCCCAACGCGATCGCGTCATCAAAGGGCCGTGCGGTGATCAGATCTTCGGCGGTGAGCTGATACAATCCCTCAATATGACGTGTCTCGCGAACGCCGATTTTTGCGGCGGTGTCCATCCGCACGGCCGCTGAGAACCCGGGCGCGTGCTGACGCAGAAAACGGAAAATCTGCGTGCACTGGCGACGGCCCGCCATCTCCGCACGGCTGAGCTGCATCGGATCAGTCGCATCATAGCCAATCACTCTCGACGTATTGACGATTACAACTCCCGGCACGGCGGTCTCAAAGAAAAGCACATGGTCACGCGGCACGTCGACTTCACCGCGCTCGCGCGCGGCGCGCCACGCGCCACAGAATCCCGCCAAACTGAAGCGTTGAGCCGTGCGCAGACGACGCATTCCCTCCTCACGGCTTTGGTGCCAGAGAAAATCCTCCGGGTGTTCCAACGCGAAGGCGCGCACCGCGGCGGTGTCAACGTTGGCGAGCTTCAGATTCATCGTCATCGGCTGCGCCGCCGCATCATGAGCGCGTCCGAACTGGAAACGCACTCCCGCGCGCGCCGCGAGATCTCCGTCGCCCGTTGCGTCCACGAATACCCGCGCGCCCAGTGACGTGAGCCCGGCCTTGTTGCAGACAATCACCCGTTCAATCTGTCCATTGGCGGTTTTCACTCCCGCGAGCTGGGTGTGAAAGAGCACCTCGACATTCGCTTCCTGGAGCATCGTCTCGAATTCGATCTTCAATTCCTCGCTGTCGAACGGTGTGACGGTGCTGCAATACGTCGTGGTGTCAGGAATGTGCCCGGGACTCGCCCCCCGCTTTTTCAAGCGCTCAATGAGTTCATCGGCAATGCCGCGCACCACCTGCGAACCCGCGGCATCGTGAAAACTCATCATCGGGCCCACGCCCATTGCGGTGAGCGAGCCGCCGAGAAAGCCGTGTTCCTCGACGAGCAAAACGCGCGCTCCGATTCGTCCCGCCGCGATGGCCGCAACGCTGCCGGAGACGCCCCCGCCAAGAACGATCACGTCGTAAAGGCCCGGCGTTTCGTGAATGACGAGCGGGTTCAAACCACGACCTCCATCTTAACGTCCAGACATTCTGACCGGGGGACGACCTGAAAAACGGCCATCGTTGCGACAAAACAAAATTGCATAGATACGTTTATCAACGCAGCGGATCCGGCAGGTGGCGATTTCACCCGGTTGGAAAAGTCATCAATCGGTTTGAAATTCGCATCAACCGTGCTCCGTTGTGAGGAAAGGCCAGAGGTAGGGCGCTTTATCCCTAAAGCGCCGTTTCGGAATTCACGATCACCTCAGCGGTGTGCGCAAACACGAGACACGGCGGGTTAAGGATAACCCGCCCTACCCATGCAGTCATCGCTGTTCACACCGGACTGTTGGCGGCGTGAGGCAATTGCCGGTATTCGCGCGGCGAGACACCTTCGGCCTGACGAACCCAAGTGGAGAAATCCGAGAGCCGCTGGAAGCCGAGATCGAGTGCGATTTCTTTTATGGGGATCTCGGAGCCCGCCAACAAACGACGACACGCCGCGCGGCGGCGCTTCATAAAATAGCGTTTGGGCGTCACCCCCACTTGCTGGCGAAATGTCCGCACGAAGTGCCCCAATTGAAGTCCTGCGATCTTCGCCAGATCGCGTTCGGAAAATTTCGCCGAGAGCGGAAGCCGGTCGAGTTCGTGCAATACGGCAATGATGCGCTCATCGTTCAGTTGGGTCCGTGTGGGCATGATGCCGCGGGACTCCAGCGCACGGTGGAGTTCGGCAAACCACCGCCAAAAGCCGACTTTCAGTCCTGCGTATGAATCGAATGGCAGGGCGCGGGTGAGCAACGCATGTGGGTCCTCGGCTAAGTAAGGCCGTGCGATCTCGAGCAGCGCTCTCGCCGTTTTTTCCAGGGCCGGGTTTAACGCGGCGGGAAAAGTGGCGCTCAGTCCTTCGTCGTAAAACGGCCTTCGATCCGGCCACTCCGCGGAAAAGCGAATCGACAAAATCCGCGCATCATCACTGAAGCGCTGATAGCCCGAGGCCTGGCGCAGCACCACCCACTCGCCGCGCGTTGCCTCCACCACGGAATTCCCCTGCTCCAGTCGCACCTTGCCGGCAAGCAGCAGCCACGCGCCGAGAAAGTTCGGCCGGAAGACATCCTTGCGATGCACCGGTTGAACGGTGCCTTCATAAATCCACGCGAGATCGGCACGCACATTTGACCAATCACGAAGCTGCAATTCCGCCGACATTGGCGCCGAGAGAGATTTCGGCGAAAAAAGTAGCAAGCCTGAAATCCGACGGCGCGTGTAACCTGGATCCTGTTTTGTGATCAGGAAACGGGGCCGGCTGCGGTCGCGGCGACGCGATCATATCGTCGGCATTGCGAGTCACGATCCAAGACTTTTAGCCGCAAAAGAACGCAAGGATCACAAAGAAAATACTTCTGGTTTTGCGATCTCTGAGTTCTTTTGCGGCTACAGTTTAGATTAAACCGCTCTATCCTATGATTCTTGTAGCTACGGGCCGCTGGCCTGTAGATCCGGTTTTCGCGAAAACCTGCAGGCGAGCCGCCCGCAGCTACGGGTCCGGACTTAAATTGGACTAGCAACGGGAAACGCGAGCTCCCCGCGCCGAGTTGCGAAAATCAAACTACCTGCCGGTTTTCTCGACCGCGGAATCTGGAACGGCGCCGCATGATGACTAGGATTTCTGCGCTTTGCTTAACGCAATGAGGAGAAATGGACCTGGTCCATTTTCCACCTGATTCGCGAAACCCCAACTCCCCAAGATCATGAAAACCCCGCTACGCGCGCTTGCGCGCTTCGCATTTATTCTCGCTGCCTTGATCACCATGCGCCCGCTGGCCAGTGCCACTCCACCGACTGGCTATACGCTGGTTTGGTCCGATGAATTTACCGGATCTGCGCTCGACACGAATTATTGGAACATCCTCACGGGTGTATACCACGATGGCACGAGAACGCCCAATGCGATCTCGGTCGCCAACGGACTCCTCACGATCACTACCTACACCGTCAACAACGTGCATTACACCGGTTTCGTCTCCACGAGAGACCGGTACCAACCGCTCTACGGGTACGTCGAGGCAAGCATTTCGAATGCCGGCACGTCCGGCGTGAATCAGGCCTTTTGGTTGCACTCACCCACGATCGGAAATCCCATCGGAGACCCATGGAACGCCGGGATTGAAATGGACATCAGCGAGTACCGTGTCCACGACAACAACAACACCGACATCAGCGACAAGAACACCTCTGCCACTCATTGGGACGGATATGAGGCGAATCACAAATCACTGACCAGCGGCCTCCGGGCCACAGGACTGGCCAGCGGGTTTCATACCTACGCCGTCGAATGGACGCCCACCTATACGAAATTCTACATCGATGGCGCTTACGCGTGGACGGTCAACGATTCGCCGACCACCCCGGTTTCACAACGGAGCGAATATGTTTTTCTCACCTCTGCGGTAACGAACGGCGGCTGGCCCGGGACCATTCCCGTGGGAGGCTACGGTTCCCTGGCCGCCAGCTCGACCAAAATGGTAGTGGACTACGTGCGGGTCTATCAACTCAGCCCGGTTGTGCCGCCTGCTCCGACCGACGTCATCACCGGATCGGGCAACGGGCAAGTGGCGTTGAAGTGGACGCTTCCCGAGGATGCCACGACGCATAAGATCAAACGGTCGCTTTCGTCCGGCGGTCCTTACTCCGTCATCGCATCGGCCGTGACGGGCAATCGATATACCGATGCCAGCGTCAGCAACGGAACAACGTATTATTACGTGGTATCAGCGTCCAACTCGAGCGGAGATGGTGTCAACTCCAGTGAAGTCAGCGCGGTGCCATCAGCCAATCTCAGTGAGTTCATCGTGGATAATGCCGACAGTACAGGCGTGACGGTTACTGGTACTTGGGCGACGAGTTCCAGCACCGCGGGATACTATGGCGCCAACTATCTCCATGACGGCGCCACCGGTGCGGCCGGAGGGAAAAGCGTTCGCTTTGCGCCCAATCTTCCCACGGCCAGCCGGTATGATGTGTATATCAATTGGACGTCGGAATTGGCCCGGGGTCGGAATGTTCCCATCGATGTGAATCACAATGGCGGAACGACGGAGCTTTTCGTTGATCAACAGTTCAACGGGGGAACGTGGTATCAACTTGGAACGTTCAGCTTCAACGCAGGAACCGCAGGTAACGTGACGGTTCGCAATGACGGAGCCAGCAACTATGTCATCGCTGATGCGGTGAAATTTGTTCAGGTCGGCGGTAGCGTCTCTCCTCCTGCAGCCCCGTCTGGGGTGTCGGCGATTGCCGGAAATGCGCGGATGATTCTGAACTGGAACGCCTCATCTGGAGCCACCAGCTATCGCGTCAAACGCGCAACCACAAGCGGCGGCCCCTATAGCGTGGTGGCCAGTCCGACGACCACGAGCTATACAAATACCGGACTGAGCAACGGCACCGCTTATTACTATGTGATCACTGCCGTGAACGCCGCGGGTGAGAGCGGAAATTCCGCGCAGGTCACCGCGACACCCCAAGCCATCACGATCGTGAAGGATAACTCGGACGGCACCGGCATCACGCTGACCGGAGCCTGGTCCGCCAGCACGACGACACCTGGATACTATGGATCCAATTATCTGCACGACGGCAATGCGCAGGGCGGTAAATCGGTGAGATTCAGCCCCACCATTAGCGCCACGGGATATTACGAGGTCTACGCCCGCTGGCCTGCCGCCGCCAACCGCGCGACCAACGCGCCGTTCGATGTGAATCATGCAACCGGAACTTCGACGTCGACCAAAAACCAGCAGCAGAACAACAACACCTGGGTCCTGCTTGGCACCTATTTGTTCAACGCCGGAACCAGCGGCAACGTGACCATCCGCGACGACGCGGCGAACGGTTACGTCATGGCTGATGCGGTGGAGTTTGTGCTGAAGTGAAGAGAAGAGCCCCGCAGCAAGCTTCGGAGCATTTGATCCACACGCATGCCACTGGACCAATCATCCCCCTTCGCGTAGCAGCCGTCGTCAGACGGCTGGCCAGCGGTGTCACCACCGCTGCTACATCAAAGCCGGAGCATGCTCCATGCTCCGGGTCTTGAAACCAGCGTAATACATGTAGCCCGCTGCCGGAGCAGCGGGACCCTGCGCTTTCCATCGACAGGCTCAGGAATTTGAGCGAGGTCGAAAGGCTGCGCAGGGTTGTCAGCAGTATCCGAAGGTAGGGCGGATTATCCCTAATCCACCGAGGGACTGCGCGACAGTTATGCCCTGTGCGATAATCCTGACGGCGGATTAGGGATAATCCGCCCTACCCTCGCATCCGCTCACCGCGCGACGAATAAATCCGCGCCACGACTGACGGACACTTGCTTGCCCAATGCCGGTCCTGCGGGCTTCTGTCGCAGACTACAGCCTTCGACCCAGTGTCCCGCGAAGAGTAGTTGGCGCGGATGTTCCGGCACGCCGGTTTCATTTCGCAACAGCTGGCCGATCACCAGATCCACCGCATTGGCGGCAACCATTTCATGTCCGGGATCAACACCCGACGAGCTGCCTAGTTCTTCTTCAATCGAAATCACCGCAAAACCGATTTTGTCAGACTTGGTCGCAAGCGTTTTTTTCAAGGACGCGATCATGGAATGCCGGATCACGATGATAACGTCGGGCCGCTGACGATTCAGCCAGACGCGAATCATCCGTCCATTCACTTCCGGCACGAGAATCAATGAGGATCGTGCCCGCGAAGGTGACGGGTGGTAGACCAAAAATGCCGCTTCGAGCGCCCGACTCGCGCGCTCGTTGACAAAGGATTCCAGCACCGCGACCGGGCGCTTGTAACCCCGCGCATCCAGTTCGGCCATAATGCGGCGCATGCCCATGAAATGATGATAACCCGCGCGATGCAGTTCCGGCGTGCAAGGAGCGTTGCCGATGATGGCCGCGGCGTGAAATTTCCAATCCATTTCCAAGTGAAGGCTCGTGCTCGACTCACAACCGGAGAAAACGATACCGGCAATTCCCCGCGCCTTCAACACGTCGCTCAAACGGCTGGAAGTCATGCCGCGTTCAAACAGGTGAAACTCTTCAAGCAGATAACCGCGTTCCTGTGCACGTTTGCGCGCGCCGGTGATCGACTGGCGATGGAAAGGCGTGTTTCGCTTCAGGGCGTCGGGCTCCGTCCAAATGAAGGCGATCTTCGTGGGATCACGCGGCTGACGTCCCGCCTTAACGTGCGCCATTAGCGCGGAAACCGCCGGATGCTGACGATAGCCGAGTTTCTCGGCGAGCTGCTTTACCCGATCGCGCGTTCCCAATGAAATTTTGGGACTGTCACGCAGCGCATACGACACGGTGGAGATCCCGAGGCCTGCCGCACGCGCAAGAGAAGTAAGGGTGCAGGAGGCCATTTCGACGGATGTTGGTGAACGTTTTCACCAAAGCAACTATTCCCATCGGTCCGCATTGTTTGCATCAAGTTTTCACGTCACCCCTTAGCTGGCAACATGGTAACATGCTGTCGCAAACCTGTTCTCAACCTCCCCGATCCCAATGACCCACCCGTTTGTTCTCCGCCGTCCGTGCGTTCGCTTCTGCGCCGCGCTTTTGATGAGTATTCATGGCGCAGCGTTAGTCGCCCAACAGCAACCCTCTCCCACTCCCCCGACTGAAAAAGATGCCGACCTCGTCGTGCTCTCGGCCTTCGAAGTGCGAAGTGCGAGGGACATCGGCTACCGGGTGCAAAACTCTGTCGCCACCACCGGCGTGGCGCAGGCGTTGATCGATACGCCGCTGCCGATCACCGTCATCACCGGGGAATTTCTCCGCGATGCGGGTCTCTCGGGGTTCATGCGTTCGTTGGCATACGTCAGCTCGATCAGCTTCGATCCTCACACCAGTAACGGCAATTTCGCGCCAGGCCTTGGTCGCGGCAATTCACAGGCCAATGGCACCACCTTCCGTGGCCAACCCTACAACGGCACTTATCGCAACGGCCTGCGTCTCCAATTCGGGTTTGCAACGGAAAACGTCGACCGCATCGAAGTCGCGAAAGGCCCGATGGCGGTTTTCGTCGGCGGCGCTACGCTCGGTGGCGAAGTGAATCTCATCACCAAACAGCCGCTGTTCAGCGCCCGTGAGGAACTCCAACTCGAAGTCGCATCGCACGACACTTACCACGTCGCCGTGGACGTGACCGGTCCGATTTCCCGCTCGCTGGCTTATCGCGTGATCGCTGACTACAAAGACGGCAACACCTGGCGCGATTACTCGAATTATCGCACCCTGTTTCTCAACCCGCAGTTGTTGTGGCGTCCCTCCGATCGTTTCACCAGCCGTCTCGACGGCTACATCCGCAATTCCAAGGGCAACCTGGTTTCGCAGAATGTGGTTTCCACAGCGAACTATCAGCACGATTACGACACACCGAACCAAACGTTGTTGAATCTCGGCACGCGTCGCGGTGTTGGCGCCCAACCATTCACGCTCTCGGAATATCGCACTCGCATTGGCCAGGCGTTCGGCACCTGGCGCCAGGACGTATTTGATACCACGGGCAAATGGGTAACGCTGGGCACAACGAACGAGGATCTGGTCGAAAGTCCCATGGGACGCGCCTACAATTGGTACGGACCACACGCCAATTTCGACGAGCCGGTGAGGCTGTTGGAAAGCGATTCCACTTTTGTCGTGACCGACTGGCTGCAATTCCGGGCCATGGGTCGCTACACTCACGTCGACCTCGAACATGCATTCTATAGCTTCGCCCAACGCCAGTACGCCGATGGCAATTTCCCTCTCGATTTCGGCAGTGGCACACGGCTCAACCAGACGGCCCTCGACGGAAAAGTGGAAGGCGTGGTCAAAGGCTCGTTCTGGAAATTTGACGGCAATCTGCTCGCCGGTTTGCAATACAATCAGAGCAAGAGCCGCGCCGAAGACGCCTTCTTCGACTACACCAGCGCAGTGAGCGTCGCGGCTTCGCCGAACGTCAACAACAGTCCTTCGGCCACACTCACCGGTCAGAATATCTATCACTGGTTCGACCCGCGCGTTCACGCTTTCCCTGACACGCGCCTGATCACCCGCTGGCCGAGCGAGGTGCGGGCCGCCGGGCAGCTCGCCTACAACTATTCGAAGGACACCAATCGCGCTTACTACACCGCCGCCAGCCTCGGCATGTTCGACAAACGGGTAACTCTTACGGGCGGCATCCGGCGCGCCAACTCCGACAGCTTCACGGTCCAGCAGGATCGCAATGAGGCGGAGCTTGCCGGCTCCGCGGTGAGCAGTTCCACGCCGACGACAAATTCCTACATGATGGGCGTCACGGTCCATGTGGTGAAAGGTCTCAACGCCTACGGCAGCTTTAATAAAGGCAACACCGCCCGCACCGGATCGCTCGTCAGCCGTGTTTCGTTCGGCATTTCACCTCCTGATATTGTTACACCAGCTGAACAGGCGGCGAATCCAGTGCCGAACGATATTGGAGAAGGCCGCGAAGCCGGCCTGAAATTCGATCTGGCTCAAATCAAACTCTCCGGGAGCATCGGCTGGTTTCAGCTCACACGCGGTAATGTCTTGGTTAACGACACTGTGCGCAACGGGAGCGATCCACGTAATGTCGGCACTGAAGTCGACAACAACTCCGCCACTGCCAATCCCGGCGTTCGTCAGCGGGTGAACTGGCTCACCCCGATCGATGGCAACACGACTGAAGGATTCGAAACCGACTTGGTCTGGACGCCGAGCCCGAGCTACAGCCTCATCCTTGGCGCCTCTCACCTCACCACCAACGAAATCACTGTCTCCAAACCGCTCGGCACGGACCCCACCTCAAATCGTACTTATCTGGTCCTCAACGGACGCCCACTTGATCTTGCACCTGATGATACTTTGCGCGTGTTCAACCGCTACGAGTTCCGCGATGGCAATTTGAAGGGCATTTCGATCGGAGTCGGTGTGCGCTACCAAAGTGACTTTTGGCCACAATCCTCGAACTCAAGCTGGGGTGTGAAGTTTCCTGCCTTCACCGTCTTGGATCTGGCACTGGGCTACAAGACGAAGATCATGCAGCGTGACGTCGCATTTCTGCTCAACGTGAACAACGCCCTCAACTCGACTTACATCGAAGGCCGCAATACCTTTGGGGCTCCACGCGAGTTCGGGTTCTCGACGCGCTTTACGTTCTAAACCGAATCGTTCACGCTCGGATGCAAACGAAGTCATGCTGTTTTCGTGTGGCCCGCTCCGGGAGGAGCGGGACCCTGCGCTCCCGCGCAGGGCTACATCGCTTCATTGCCCGGCCGGTATGCGAGCAGGTGTGATATATCCAGGCTAATCTGTTATCGCATAATTTCCGCTACGAATGTTTTCCCGACGGAATATTTTCCCCAAGCGCTTTCTCCCGCCGGAGAAAGTCGCGCCGAAGCGAATTCCGGGACGGAAAGGAATGTCGTCAGCGGTGCTAATCATCGGGTTCGTGAGCGGGAGCGCACTAGGCGCTCCCGTTCCACCGGAAGCAGCACGCATTCGCGAACTGCATCTGCCCGGAGTGGAAATCGCGACGGTTGAAGATCACAAAGACGGTCAGTACCAACTGGCGGGTGAGTCTCCATTGACCGATTTGCCGGCGTTCTGCCGCGTCGCGGTACGCATTCGTCCGAGTGTCGACTCCGACATCCGGGTTGAAGTGTGGTTGCCACACGCAAACTGGAACGGCCGCCTGCTCGGCACGGGCAATGGCGGAAGTGGCGGACGCATTGTCACCTCCGCTCTCGCCGCCGGATTGCGACGAGGCTACGCGGTCGCGAATACCGATCTTGGAACCGGACCTGATCCGGAACTGTGGATCAACCGTCCCGAACGTTGGGCGGATTTCGGTTATCGCGCGACACACGAGATGACCGTGGCGGCGAAATCCATCGTCGCCGCCTACTACGGCAAACCCGCTGTGCGGGCCTATTTCATCGGTGCCTCGACGGGAGGCCAACAAGCGCTCATGGAAGCGCAGCGTTATCCGAACGACTACGACGGAATCATTGCGGGCTCGCCGGTGATCAACCGCACTCATCTCCACGCGATGTTTCTTTGGAACTGGCAGGCCGTCAGCAGCACCGCGGGCGGCTCGTTCACGCCCGACGAGGTCGGTCACCTGACCCGAAATATTTTGCAGCAAAACGCGGCCCCGGCCGGCGGCGCGCCCGGCGAGACATTCTTGAATGATCCGCGCCTCGCACATTTCGATCCGGTGGCGCTCCCTGATTCTGATCCACTGCAGCGGCGGGCAGACGCGCTTCGAAAAATCTATTCCGGTCCACATCACCCAGGTACGGGCGAACTGATTTTCACCGCTCCGCCGCTCGGAAGCGAAGCGACGATGTATCTTGTCCGCGAAAATCCCACGGCCCCACCACCTCACTCCTACTTGTTTCGCTGGGTGCTCGGGAAAAACTTTGATCTTCGCCATTTCGATTTCGATGGCGATCTTGCGCGGATCGATCAGGCGCTCGTTCCGCTCCTCAACGCCACCTCAGCCGACTTGCACGCCTTTCGAAGTCATGGCGGAAAACTCCTGATGTATTGCGGCACCGCCGACGCGATCACACCGTTTCAAGAATCGATTCGTTATTACGAGGAGGTCGCCACGCAACAGGGCGGACTCGATCAAACCCAGGTTTTTTTCCGGCTCTTTCTCGTCCCGGGAATGGCGCATGGTCCGTCAGATTCGAGTCCGTCTGATTTTGGCCAGCGGCTCGTTTCTGGTCAGGCAGGAGACACGACTCATGACATTCTAGCGGCATTGGAACAATGGGTGGAAGCCGGCATCGCGCCGGAACGATTGATCGCGACGAGTTATTCAGGAGGAAACTCGAATCGGTCGGTGGGCGCACAACGTCCCCTTTATCCTTATCCGCAGTTTCCCAAATATCTCGGTGGCGATCCCGCCCGTGCGGAATCATTTGGTCCCACCGTTCATCCGCGGGGCGTCGGTGCCAAAATTCTTTCTCCCGCCGGGTCTCCCAACTCTTGAAAAAGATTCCCCAGCTCCGTTGGTGGATTGTCGTACTGCTTTTCGGTGCGGCCGTGCTCAACTACGTCGATCGACAGACGCTTTCCGCGCTCGCGCCGACGATTCAGCACGACTTGGCGTTGAGCGAACGCGACTACGCCAACGTCGTAAATCTTTTCCTGGTCGCTTATACGCTCGCATACTTGGGCTCAGGTTGGCTGACGGATCGTCTGGGTACCCGCGTGGGGATGATCCTCTTTGTCGGCTGGTGGTCGGTTAGCAATGCGCTGACCGCGGTTGCCACGGGAGTGGCTTCGCTCAGCGCCTTTCGATTTGCGCTGGGTCTGGGTGAAGCCGGCATTTGGCCTGCGGCGTCGAAGGTCGTCTCCGAATGGTTTCCTTCGCGGGAACGCGCACTGGCCATCGGTTTCTATACGATGGGCGCGACGGTCGGCGCCACGGTTGCTCCGTATTTCGTGATCTCAATCGCGGCGTGGCCTTTTGCCGAGCGGCTGCCTTGGGTCGCTCATTTGCTCGGTGCTGGAACCGGCTGGCGAATGGCGTTTATTCTTACCGGGCTGGCGGGCTTGATCTGGTTGATTCCATGGAGCGTCTTCTATCGCCAGCCGGCGCGAAGCCCATTCATCACCGATCGCGAGCGCGCTTTGATTCTCGATGATGCCAAAGAAACTGACGCGACCAATAGTCCGGCATGGTCGTGGTCTCAAATTTTCTGCAGCCGCGTGGTGTGGGGTCTGTTGATTACCCGGCTGGTGACTGATCCTGTCTGGTATTTTTTCCAATTCTGGTTCGCAAAATATCTCCACACCGTACGCGGTTTGGATCAACAGCAGCTCTCGATCACCTGGGTTATCTACGCCAGCGCCGGCGTAGGCAGCTTGCTCGGTGGCTTGCTCTCCGGGTGGCGGATTAAACGCGGCGCCGCGCCTGCGACAGGGAGATTGCAAGTCATGTTGGGCTGTGCCGCGCTGCTGCCGCTCTCGCCGTTCATCGCCTCAACGCCGAATCTGACCGTGGCGCTGATGCTGTCCGCTCTCGTCGTGGCCGCGGCGCTGAGCTGGTTGATCAATCTCACGGCTCTCGTGGTCGACCTCGTGCCGCGTGCGTCGCTCGGCAGCGTTTTCGGTTTCGTGGCGGCTGGCAGCACCGTCGGAGGACTGATCATGAATGTGCTCGTGGTCGCAATGGTGACTCCCACCACTGTCGCGCCCGCCGGCTTCCTCGATCGCGCGGCCTATGCGGTTGCCGGCCCCCTTCTCACCGCCGTGCAGGGTCAGGGCTACGGCCGCTGGTTTCTTTTCATGGCTTTTCTCCATCCCCTCGCGTGGCTGTTGCTGCGGTTCACCGTCGCTCCGCGCCGCTCCTGAAATTCTCTGCATGCTCACCGAACCCCCTTCTTCCGCCCGTCAGCTGAAACATGACCGCCTCGAAAGCGATCTGGTCGTCATCGGTGGCGGCCTCGCTGGTGTCTGCGCCGCCATCACCGCTGCCCGCGCCGGCTTGAACGTAATTCTGATTCAGGATCGGCCGGTGCTGGGCGGGAATTCCTCCAGCGAGGTCCGGTTGTGGGTGCTCGGCGCCACTTCCCACCTGGGTAATAACAATCGTTGGTCGCGCGAAGGCGGGCTGATCGACGAGCTGCTGCTCGAAAATCTGCACCGCAACCCCGAAGGGAACGCGTTGATCTGGGACGCTCTCCTGCTGGAAAAAGTGGTGGTAGAGCCGCGTCTCAAACTGCTGCTCAACACCGCGGTTTACGAAGTGGAAAAAACCCAAGGCGACACGATTCGCAGCGTGCGCGCATTCTGTTCGCAGAATTCCACGCTCTACGATGCGAGCGCTCCGCTTTTCGTCGACGCTTCCGGCGATGGCATCGTGGGATTCCTTGCCGGGGCCGCCTTTCGCATGGGATCGGAAGCGGCGAACGAATTCGGGGAAGGATTTGCCCCTGCGAAGGCCAAACACGAGTTACTCGGGCATTCGCTCTATTTCTATTCCAAAGACGTGGGGCGTCCGGTGAAGTTCGTCGCGCCAAGCTTCGCCCTTCGCGACATCACGCAGGTGCCGCGCTACCGGGATTTCAATGCCGCGGACTACGGTTGCCGCCTTTGGTGGATTGAATACGGCGGCTTGCGTGACACGATCCATGAGACCGAAGAAATCAAATGGGAGCTGTGGAAGGTGGCCTACGGAGTCTGGGATTATATTAAAAACTCGGGCCGCTTTCCGGATGCAGCCAACCTCACGCTGGAGTGGGTCGGCACGATTCCTGGCAAACGCGAAAGCCGGCGCTTTGAAGGCGATTATATTCTCAGCCAGCGCGACCTCGTCGAGCAACGTCACCATGCCGACGCAGTTTCCGCGGGCGGTTGGGCGATCGATCTGCATCCGCCGGAAGGCGTCTATAGTCCGCGCTCGGGCTGCGAACAATGGCATGCGAAGGGCGTTTACCAAATTCCCTATCGCTGCCTCTACAGCCGCAACATCAATAATCTTTTCCTGGCGGGACGGATCATCAGCGCCACTCATGTAGCTTTCGGCTCGACGCGGGTCATGGCAACTTGCGCCCACAGCGCGCAAGCGGTCGGCATCGCCGCAGCGATCTGCCACACGGATAAAGTTCTTCCGCGGTCACTTGCTTCGGGCGAGTTGCGGGAAAAATTACAACGGAGGTTGCTGCGCACCGGGCAATTCATCCCGGGCTTTAGTCTTTCCGACCCGGACGACCTCGCCCGACGCGCCGCCATCACGGCCTCTAGCGTACAAACGCTTGCGTCGCTTCCCGCCGGCACTGGACGGCTGCCACTCGATACGGCGTGGGCGATGTTATTGCCGGTCGCTCCCGGCCCCTGCCCGCAGTTTACGTTTTTCGCCGACATTTCCTCATCGACCACCATGGAGTTTGAACTGCGCTCAGCGGAGCGTGACGGAAATTTCACTCCAGATCGCTTGTGGGACCGGAAATTAGTCAACCTCGCTTCCGGCGAAAATGTGCCGGTCACCGTCACGTTTGAATCCTCGATCGACCGTCCGCGTTACATCTTCGTTTGTTTAAAGCCGAATCCGTCGGTTCGTCTGCACCTGAGCGACCAGCGTCTGACGGGAGTGTTGTCGGTGACGCAGAACTTCAACAAGTCGGTCGGCAAATCCGCTTTACAGGATCCTCCCGCCGGCGCCGGTTTCGACCGTTTCGAGTTCTGGCTCCCACAGCGCCGCCCGGAAGGCAAAAATCTCGCGATGGTCATCGATCCGCCCCTCGCCGTTTTTGCGCCGGAAAATGTCGTCAATGGCATCGATCGGCCCACCAACTCTGCCAATGCCTGGATTGCAGCGAATGACGATTCTGCCCCGGAACTCACCCTTCGCTGGCCGAAACCCATCACACTCGCCAAGGTCGTGCTCGGCTTTGACTCGGATTTTGATCACCCGCTCGAGTCGGTGTTAATGGGCCATCCGGAACGCGTATCGCCATTCTGCGTCCCCGCCGTCACACTTCACGATGGCAGCGGAACGCTCCTCGGGACGATCGAGGAAAACTTTTTGTCGTACCGACAAATAATTTTTCCCCAGCCGGTCGTCACGCAAGAGCTGCGTCTCAAGCTTTCTCCTCCGGGCAGCGGGGCGCCCGCCGGACTTTTTGCCGTCCGCGCTTACGCTTCTGCCTGACCATTTCACCACATTCTTTGCGCACCGTTAAATTCCTCTCTTATGAAAATCAAACTGCTCATTTCCCTCATTCTGATCTCGGTAAATGCTCTTTTCTTTTCCACCCGGGCGGCCGGACGCACGGAAACTTCACTCAGTGGGGAGTGGAAATTTGCGCTCGATCCAGTCGATGTCGGCGTGGAACAGGAATGGTTCAAGCCGGGGCTTGCGCTAGAGCGCTGGGACAAAGTTGTCGTGCCGCATTGCTTTTCCGCCGATCCGCGCTACCGCAACTTCACCGGCCCGACTTGGTATCTAAGGAAGTTCGTTCAACCAGGCACTACGGAGGGTGCGCGAACGTTTGTTCGTTTTGAAGCCGCCTTTTATCGAACAAAGGTGTGGCTGAACGGAAAACTCCTCGGCGAGCACGAGGGCGGCTACACGCCGTTCGAATTCGATGTCACGGGTTTGCTAACGGAGCAGAATGAACTCGCCGTGCGCGTGGACAACTCGTGGGACACGACCACAATCCCCGGCGCAAAGACCAGGGTGGACTATCAAAGCGAGAATATTGGGCAGCTATTCCCGTGGATAAATTATGGCGGAATCACCCGTAATGTCGCTTTGATTACCCGCCCAGCGCTCTACGTAGACAAGGTTAAGATCGTTGCGACGCCCGATCTGGTCGCGGGAACTGCCCGCCTTAGCGTCGCCGCGTTTGTCCGGAATCAATCATCGCAGAACTGGAATGGAAATGACCTGAAAGTCGCAGTCACGCATCATGGCGAAAAGATTCCAGTAACACTCCAAGTCGCGAGTCAGACGGTCGCGGCAAGGACCGATGGCAGCGTGCGGATTGAAGCGACGCTTACAAAAGAGCAGGTGCGACTGTGGAGTCTGGATGCGCCCGAGCTGTATGAAGCCGAACTCACCGCGGGTGAGGACAGCGTTCGAACCACATTCGGCATCCGCAGCATCGAAGTGCGCGGGACGAAACTCCTGCTAAACGGAGAACCAATCGCGCTAGGTGGCGCCAATCGTCCGCTGGATGTGCCCGGTCACGGCTCGACTGAGCCACGGGAGCTTCTCGAAAAAGATCTGACGCTGATGAAAGCAGCTGGAATGGTGCTGTCGCGGATCGCGCATTATCCCGTTTCCACGGCATTGCTGGATTGGGCTGACCGGCACGGAATGCTGATCATCGCCGAGGCCGGAAACTGGCAGATGACGCCCGTGCAGATGGCGAATCCCTCGATGCGCGCCAAATTCCAGTCGCAAATGCGCGAGATGGTGGAGCGGGATTGGAACCATCCTTCGGTAATCGCATGGAGCGTCGGCAACGAATACCAGTCGCATACCGACGAAGGGAAAGCGTGGACGAAGGATATGTATGCATTCGCGAAGTCTCTCGACGCGACCCGACTGGTTACGTTTGCCGGCTATATGGTGCACCGGCCTCCCGTTAAACGCGCGGACGACGACGCCTCGCAGTATGTCGATTTCATCAGCGTGAATATTTACGACAACCATCTCGAAGCGCTGCGCAAGGTTCACGCCCTGTACCCCGACAAGGCCGTTTACGTGTCTGAATTCGGACAGCGGGCTGATGCAGTCAAAAGCGAAAGCGAACGCGTGAACTATCTCCGCGCCGCGATGGAGGCATTTCGGCAGTGCGATTTCGTGATCGGGGCATCGGTCTGGACCTTCAACGACTATGAAAGCATGTTTCCCGGCTCGAATGCGAACGGCTATCGTCCGTGGGGTTTGGTCACACCCGGGCGTGAACCACGCGAGATGTATCACGCCTGGCAAAAGGAGTTCGCGCCCGCGGTGGTGACAGTGCGGCCAGCCGGCTCCGGCGAACTTGAGATCACCGTCGCCGCCCGCAACGATTTCCCGCGGCAGACGCTGCGCAATCACCAACTCAAGGTCAGTGGACGTGTGATCGAAATCCCCGTGCTCGCACCGGGCGAAAGCAAAACCTTCCGGGTTTCCCCTGGTCCTGGCACTTCGGATCACACCGCGGAATTGGTCGCGCCTGGCGGATATGTGATCCTGCGGTCGATCTTCTAGGCCGGCGTATCCGCTTCACGGATTATGGCTTGGTTAAAACCCGAAAGACGACGGTGGATTATTCTCGCGCTAATTTTCGGCGCGATGGTCCTCAACTATGTTGACCGTCAGATCGTTTCGGTCCTGAAACCGACGTTGAAAGTCGAATTCGGGATCGACGACCGCGGTTATGCGACGCTGATCAACGCGTTTGTATTCTGCTACGCTGCGTCGTATGCGGGCGCCGGCTGGCTCGTTGACCGGTTCGGTGCGGGACGAACAATGTTTTGGGGCGTTCTGGCGTGGTCGACTGCAAGCCTGGTCAGCGGATTCGCGCGGACATTCGGCCAATTGTCAGTGTGCCGGGGACTCCTCGGCATCGCTGAGCCGACGACCTTCCCGTCGCAGTTGCGAACCGTGACGCTTTGGTTTCCGCCGGCGATGCGCGCGACCGCCAACAGTATCTGTGCAGCGGGAACGACGATCGGTGCGATCATCGCGGCGCCGTTGGTTGCGTGGCTGACGTTGAATTTAAATTGGCGCGCGGCATTCGTGATTCCAGCGGCGATCGGGCTCGTTGTCGCGATTCTTTGGCGTGCTCTCTATCGCGATCCACCACCTGCGGTCGTTGAAGAAACCAGCCTCAACGTGGCGCGCAATATCCCGGCGGATCAGAAATTCACGTGGCTGCAACTTTGGCGTACCCGCAGCCTCTGGGGCATTTTGCTGAGTCGGTTCCTCAGCGATCCCGTCTGGTACTTTTGCCTGTTCTGGCTTCCTGGATATTTGCAGGAAAAGTCCGGCCTCACGCTCGCGCAGGTGGGCATGTTCGGCTGGTTGCCATTTCTCGCCGCGGATATTGGCGGTGTGGGTAGCTCGATTCTTTCGGATCGGCTGGTGAAGAGAGGAGTGGCCCCGCTGCGAGCCCGTAAACTTGTCCTGGCGGGTGCGGCCGTTTTTGCGCCCCTGTGTGCGCTCACCCCGCACCTTCCGCAGCCGTTCGCAACGCTGGCCATATTCGGGGTCGTCGGTGCGGTATGTCTCACGTGGTTATTTAATCTGGGCGTTGTAGTCGCCGAGAGTTTTCCTGCCGCTAACGTCGGAAGCGTGTGGGGCATCGCCGGTGCGTGTGGGGCAATTGGGGCCGTATGCTTCAACACCTACGTGGGTGAGGCGATGGCCACTTTTGGCAGCGCAACCATCTTCACCGCGCTAGCGGTCCTGCATCCACTCGCCGCCATTGTACTCAGCCTCACCGTCCGCCGCGAACGCCCGTAGCTGGTGCATCGGAGTTTGGTGCCCCGCCAGGAATTGAAACGGAACGCAGCGCAGAAAAGTGAAATCGGAAACAGAATTTCTGGCAACCTCTGACAACCTTGCCGCAAATCAAAAACGCTAAAGCGTTTTCATAAAAACTGTGGCCGAATTCTCCTGTTGTAGCTGGGGGCGCTGACCCCGGCCGGGACACAACCGCAGACTCCGGGGTCAGCGCCCCCGGCTACAATTTTAAAAAAAACGCTCTAGCCCGGATATTTCACAGCCATGAAAGGGTTTTTCAGAAAAATATCCGTCCGCCCTCTGGGCGGAGCGACGTCGTCGCGGTTAGCCCCGATGAAGTCGGCCCGACAGAACGAGTGCCATTCGTCGGTCTGATATTCTGCATTGCGCTCGAAAGGGCTGGTTCGGGACGGCCCATTCGAAGTGGAGGACATTCCTGGTCAAAGGATCGCATTACGCCGCATGACTTGGGCATACCACGACGCGCTGAGCTTGAGCGTGCGACGCTGTGTCGGATAGTTGGTGTGAACAATGCCAAATCGAGTCGCGTAGCCGTCATGCCATTCGAAGTTGTCCATCAAGGACCAGAGAAAATAACCGCGCACGGGAACGCCGTCGTCGATGGACCTTTGCAACTCCCTCAGGTAACTGCGCAAATAGTCACGACGATGCAAATCAATCACTTCACCTCGCAGTGAGGCCCCGTCGTCCTCGTAGCCCACGCCATTTTCGGTGATATAAATCGCTTTCTCGCCATAAATGTCGGCGACGAACCGCGGTCCCCAATAGATCGATTGAGGGACGTATTTGAGCCATCCACAATCGGCCGCCGGATAGCTGGAGGGAAGAGCGAGTCGTTCCGGCGCGCCATTTTTTCCCGCGCGAGCGAAGAGTCCGGTGTAAATATTTAATCCCAGAAAATCAGTTGGCTCGCTGATCAGGGCAAAGTCGCCGCGAGACACCTTCGGCCGGGCCTTTCCCACAGTCCTCAAGTATGACGACGCATAGCGGCCGCGATATAATGGATCGAGCACCCGGATATTGTCCGCGATGAAGAGACGCCGGGCTGCCGTGATATCCGCCTCGGTTTCAGTTACGGGGATGCAAATTGCCGGATTATCCACGAGGCCCACCTTTGCGTTGCGGCGGCCATGTTCACGAACGGCGCGGACGGCATGCCCGTGGCAAAGCAACGCGTGGTGATAGGTCTGGTTGATCACGGCTTCGCTTTCCCTCGTGCCCGGTGCCATTTCGCCAGTGCCGTAGGCACGGCGGGTGAAGCATACGATTTCGTTGAGCGTAAACCAGTGCTTTACGCGATCGCCCAGCGCTTGCACGACCGTGTCGGCATACCGGGCAAATGCATCGGTCGTCGTCCGCACCCGCCAACCTCCGCGTGTTTCGAGTGCTTGGGGAAGATCCCAGTGAAACAATGTCACCCACGGCGTAATGTCGTGAGCCAACAACGTATCAATCAGTCTGTGATAAAAATCCAAGCCCCGGGAATTAAGAGTCCCAACCCCTTCGGGAAAAATTCGCGGCCACGCCACCGAAAGCCGGTAGTGTTTCACGCCAAGCGCGGCCAGAAGCGCGACGTCGTCACGGTAGCGGTGGTAGTGATCGCAGGCGATCGCGGGAGTATGGCCACTCCGAATTTTACCCGGCTGGCGCGAAAAGTGATCCCAGACGGACGGACCTTTGCCGTCATCGGCCGCGGCACCTTCGATTTGTGGGGCCGCGGTGGCAACGCCCCAAATAAAATTGCGGGGGAATTTCTTACCAACCATGATGAAATGGATACACTTTCAGAAGGATCGTGGCGCCGGGCCGCAATCAAGCGGCCCAGCGCGTGACACGACTTTTAGCGAATGATCACGGTGTACGGCGCGTTCTGACCGCCCGGCCAGGTCCCGGCGGCAGGCGGTTGCAGCGGGCCACCGAGCGTGACAGAACCGGCGCCGAATGATTTCGAGTAAACCTTGAACGGCGAAGCCGTGGTGTGGGTCGTCGAGAAGGTTTCAGCGGTAAGCGTCCATGTGCCGTCGTTCAGAAACGCGGGCGGCGTGGTGACGCGACCGTCGTAACACACATAAACGGTTGCGGCACGATTCAGCGTGAACGTCAGGTGCGAGGCAGCGGTCACCGCCTTGTCGTCGTACGCGGCAAGAATCATCCGGTTGCGGCTGTCCGCCAGGTTGGCGCTGAGGGCCGAGATCGTATAGGTGCGGTCGATTGCGCATTGGTTTCCCACTGCTGGTGCGCCGGAAATGTAAGGACGTCCGCTCGAAACGCTCGTGATCGTCACGACCAAGCCGACCGGCGCGACAGTCAGCGCGGTCGAGTTCCCGCTCTCACCACCTGCGCCCAGGGCGGAGATCGCGTAAACGTAATTCGTGCCGTTGGTGAGACCTTGATCGAGCCACGTCGTCGAGGTCGTGGTGCCGATAAGCTTGAAATCTCCGCCGCCGCTCCACGCCCGTTTCACAAAGTACCGGGTAGCGCCGGCGGAGGCGGTCCAGTTGAGCGTGATGGCGCGCTCGCCAGCGGTGGCGGTCAAACCAATCGGCGCAGCAAGGGTGGCAGCCGGCGGAGGGGAAACGAAGCGAACGGCGTCCGCGATCACGTAGCCGTCGGCGTCGGTGTTGCCAACGAGCACGTTTCCAGTGGTGCCTGAGTTGAAATTGAACGTGTCGAGCAGCACCCACTTGCCGCCATTGGCCCGCTGGTCCACAATGAAATTGCTCGTGCCCGCGGCGTGGGTGACCGAAACCGGGACGTTACTCGCGCGATTCGTTCCGGCGGTCCAGCGAAGGTAGACGCTGGCGCTGCCAGCGCTAAGTGTCGGAGTAAAAAGCACGCTCTTGCCGACCGTCTTGCCCGTGTTCGCATCGTGGCGGTAGCCGACGCCGTAGAAGCCGTTGCCCGATGTGCTCGAAGTCCAACTGCCGGTGATCGTCACGCCGCTGGTGTCGGCATCGTCGACGATCACGGAGGGCGTGGCGGCGGCGTTGACCGAGGTGGAGTTGGTGCTTTCGCCGAGCGAATTCACGCTGGAGACCACGTAACTATAGGCCGTTCCCGGGACGGCTGTGGTGTCGGTGAAAAATGCCCCGGTGGAACTGCCGATGGTGGTGAAGGGACCGCTGCCGCTGAGCGCGCGTTTAATGTTGTAGGAAGTCGGGGCGCCACTGCTCGCATTCCAGAACAGGATCACTTGTGGATCCGATTGGATCGATCCTGCGAGAGCGTTGAGACCGGACGGGGTGCTCGGAATCGCGGAGGGAAGTTGGATCGCGTAGGCGGCGGTCGTCACTGTGCTCGACGTGTGGCCGCTGGCGTAGGCGATTGCCTTGAGCGTCGCGCTTGTTCCGAGCGTGAGGGGAGCGGTGAACAATGTGCCGGTGGTGCTGGTGGGCGTCGTGCCATCGAGCGTGTAGCGGATCGAACCGCCGGGCGTGCTCGTGGAAAGCGTAACTGTCTGGGCAGACGGATAAGTGCCGGCCGCGGGCGAGACCAGCGGTCCGGACGCGAGCGTGTAGGATTGGCTGAAGAGGTTTTTAAATAGCGCTCCGGAATTCGGATACTGGTCGTTCGAGAGTTGAGCGTTAAAATCGGCGGCCGGGTAATCCCAGTAGTTGTGATACGCGACATTGTGAGTCGCCAGCCAGTTGAACATGTTTTGAATGTAAACGGGATCGTCGCCGCCACCGTGTCCGTCAGGCCGGGTGCCGGTACCCCACTCGGGGTACGAAAGCGGTTTGTTGTGCGAAGCCGCAAAATCGGCCCAGAACTGGAGACCATAGGAACTATTCAGCAGGTCGTTCCAGCGCGTGGCGGGAGTTGGATCGGTAATCCAAGTCTGATTATAGACATCGAGCCCGATGAAATCCACATAGGCATCGCCGGGGTAAGCTTCGACGGCGGGAAAGCTTTGAAGGCCGACCGCGGGGCAGAAATCGAAACGCAGGCCCGGCGCTTCGGCGCGCATCGCGTTGACAATGCGAATCCAGTAAGCGCGGAAGTTCGCCGCGTCCGCGATGGTGCCCAGCTTCCAAAGATACCATGAGCCGTTCATCTCCCAGCCGAGCCGGACGATTGCAGTGGGATCACTCGTGGCGAGATTGTGAGCCAAAAGTGTGAAGTGGCTGTTGTAATCGCCGTTTGCTCCCGCTGCGAGTGTCGCCCCGGGCACCAGCATCGGCACCGAATACGTGCAGTCCCAATTCGAGTTTCCCCAACGACCCGTGTAGCCCGGGCTGGTGAGCCAGTTGGCGCTGTTGTCGAAGGAGGCCCAGCTCCCGCTGTCGACGAAGTCAATCGCGCGCGGAATCGTGTGGCCGAACCAACTCTCGAACCAATTCATGCCTTGGTAGTCGCCCACCGGCCAGGTGTTGGGCGCACCCGAGGTACTGCCGCCGCGACCACCTTTATAGACGCCCATTGAGGGATAAGAAACCGCAAACAGCGACGGCGCGACGAGCACGCCTGCGAGCAACAACGAAAAAAACGCACGTTGAATTTTCATGATGACTCCGGGGTTTTGGGAGGTTGAAACTGAAGACGGGGTTGTCCTCGTCCAACGGGATGACCCGCAAGTGAGCCGAGGCCGAGGCCTGTATCCGTTGCCAGTCAACCGCTGCACCGGGCCGCGCCTCTCTCATCGCACGAGCCGTCGTTCTCAGTCGCTTGAGGTAGGGCGGATTATCCTAATCCGCCGTCAGGATTTCCGAAGGAATTCGGCAGCTGATGACAGCGGTGCCACGCGCGAGCATTCGGCGGATTAAGGATAATCCGCCCTACCTTGTCAGCCAACTGCGGCACGAATTTATTTAAAACGCTTCGATGGCGAAGCCGCGATGCAGCATCGCCAGCTCATTGGTGGCAGTGCGCGGTTGACTGGCAACGAACCTGGCTCTCGCGAGTTTCTGACCGAAACCGCATCGATCCCGGCGCACCTTCGGCGAATTCCCCTTTTTCGCCGAATGCGTTACCCATCACCTGTCTGATTTGGAGGATTTACGACCATGAATGCTTTCCGGTTGCTCGTCGCAGCTTTGTTTTTGTCCGGTCTGCTCGGCGGACCTTTGTCGGCGCTGGCCAACCCTTATCCACCCATGGGTGTATACAAGGGCGCGCGCGGCGGGAGCACCGCGCCAAGTTTTTCCGATTATGCCGGGATGCGTCAGTTTGAAACGTGGTTTGGTTACCAGGTGCCACGCGCGATTGAATTCATGTCGAACAGCTCATGGAGCGATTTCGACGGCGCCTCGGCGTGGGCCGTCAATCTCACCAGCGGCTGGCCGGCGCAGCGCTGGCGCGCGACGTTGTCGGTGCCGATGTTACCCGCGGATGGCGTGAGCTCGCTGGCGCAAGGTGTGGCCGGCAGCTACAATTCGCATTTCACCAATCTCGCGCAGGTCCTGGTGGCCGCCGGTGAAGGCGACGCGATCATCCGTCTGGGTTGGGAGATGAACGGCAGCTGGTATGCCTGGCGGGTCCTCAATGCCACCGACGCCGCGAACTACCGGGATTACTGGATCCAAATCATCACGACGATGCGGGCCGTTCCCGGCACCAGCTTCAAATTCGATTTCTGCCCGGCCAATGGCTACAACAGTTATCCCTCCAATAATTCTTATCCGGGCGATGCCTACGTCGACATCATCGGCCTCGACGTCTACAATGCCAGCTACGCGACGACCGACCCCGTGGCTCGCTGGAATGAAATCGTCACCCAATCCTACGGCATGCAGTACTGGGCCGATTTCGCGACCGCGCACAACAAACCGCTTTCCTACCCGGAATGGGCCACCTGTATCCGAACGGCGGACTCTGCAGGCGGTGGCGACGATCCACTTTTCATCCAGAATATGTTCAACTGGATCGGCAGCCACAACGTCGCCTATCATAACTACTGGGATTATCAGGCGCCCGATCTTCACGGCCAGTTATCCAACGGGCAGTTCCCAAATTCCGCGGCAAAGTTCAAGGAACTGTTCGGTCCGACCTTTGCCGGCCAGGTCGCCGCGCCCGAGAATCTGTCAGCGACAGCCGGGAATGCGCGGGCCACGCTGGCCTGGAGCGCGGTGAGCGGCGCGACAAGCTACAACATCCAGCGCTCGGCCACCATCGGCCACACTTTCGCGACGATTGCTTCATCAGCGACCACCACCTTTGTCGACCTCGGGCTCACGAACGGCGCAAATTATTTTTATGTCGTCACTGCGGTAAAGGCCGGCGTGGAAAGCGGCCCTTCCGGTCGGGTAACGGTCATTCCGCTCGACGCCACCATTGTGGACGACGCCGATTATTCCGGTGTCACGATCACCGGCGCGTGGACGTCTTCGACTTCCGGCGACGGCTACTACGGCCTCGACTATCTGCACGACGGCAACACGGGCGGCGCGGGTGGTAAGAGCGTTCGCTTCACTCCAACTCTGCCTGAGACCGGTGAGTACAACGTCTACGCCCGCTGGACGTCGGGTTCGAATCGCGCCAGCAACACCCCCGTCACCATCACATCAACGGCCGGCACCAGTAATCTGACGCTCAACCAACAAATCAACGGCGGCGGCTGGGTGCCGCTCGGCACATTTAATTTCACCGCCGGCTCCGCGGGAAATGTACTTGTTTCCAACAGCGGCACGAACGGCTACGTTATCGCGGACGCCTTCGCTTTCTTCGCGCTCTCCTCGCCACAACCGCCGGCGATTCCGAACGGGGTGACGACCACTCCTGGAACCAATCAGGGCGCGTTGTCCTGGCCAACGATAGCGGGCGCGACGAGTTACGATGTGAAACGCTCCACCGCGAGCAATGGCGCTTATGCGTTGGTGGCCTCGGATCTCACCACGACGACATTCATCGACACCGGTCTGGTCAACGGTCTCAACTATTACTACACGGTCACCGCCAAAAACGTTGTCGGAAAAAGCGGCGACTCGACTCCCGTCGCGGTTGCTCCCGTCGGTCCTCCCGGTGCACCGGGTGCACTGACCGCCGCTCCGGCTGACTCTCAAATCACGCTCTCGTGGGCGACCAGCGGTGGTGCCGCAAGCTATAACGTGAAACGCTCGGCCACCGCCGGTGGTCCCTATGCCCTCATCGCGTCCGGGATTTCTGCGGCCACCTTCACCGATACCGGGCTGACCAATCAAACCACTTATTATTATGTGGTGTCAGCGGTGAACAGTTATGGCGAAGGTCCCAATTCCACGGAAATCAGCGGCGTGCCCCAGGCGCAGTTCATCGTGGACAATGCCGACGGCACTGGCGTCACGATCAACGGTAGCTGGACGGTGAGCACTTCAGCGACGACCTATTACGGGACCAATTATCTTCAGGACGGCAACACCGGCAGCGTCGGCGGCAAGAGCGTTCGTTTTGCGCCCAACCTTCCGTCAGCGGTGAACGTCGACGTATATCTGCGGTGGACGGCCGGCAGCACCCGCGGTTCCAATGTGCCGGTGGATGTGAACCATGCTACGGGCACGACCACCGTCATTGTCAACCAACGGAACAACGATGGCCTGTGGGTGCTCCTTGGTCATTTCAATTTCTCCGCTGGCAACGCGGGCAACGTCACCCTTCGCAATGACGGCGCCAACGGATTCGTGATCGCCGACGCCGCAAAATTTGTCGTGACCTCTCCCATCGCGACTCCTCCTGCTCCCGCGGGATTGATCGCCACTGCCGGCGATGGACAGGTTTCCCTGAGCTGGACTGCGGCGAACGGCGCGGCGGGTTATAACGTGAAGCGCGCGGTCGCGAGTGGCGGGCCCTACACCAACGTCGCGACGAGCATCGCTGCGACTAATTTCACCGATACCGGTCTCACCAACGGCACGACTTATTACTACGCTGTTTCCGCCGTGAACCTCGGCGGCGAGAGCGCCAACTCCGCGCCCGCGATGGCGACTCCCTCCGGTGCCGCAGCGATCATCGTCAACTCGGTCTCGAGCGGAAAAACCTACACGGTCGGCCCGGCGCTCGTCAGCAAAGTCTATACGATCGACCGCACCTTCACGATCACGGCACTCAGTCCGGCGCTCAACAACAGCACGATGATTCGCACTGCTTACGACGACAAAGCCCTGACCACCGCCACGCACCTGACCTTTACCATCGGCCAGCCCTCCACCGTTTACGTGTGCTATGATGCGCGCGCGACAACGCTGCCCGGATTTCTGGACGCGACTTGGACTCTGACCAACGAAACCTTCTCGACCACGCACACGCTTGCTTCCCCTTTCAAAGTTTATTCGAAAAACTTTCCCACGGGATCGGTGACACTGGGGGCGAACCTGCAGCCGCCTGCGGCCGGATCATGGGGCGCCAGCGCCGCGCACTACGTGGTGCTGGTCGTGCCGGTTCCACCCACACCCGCAACGATCGCACTCACCGACCTGACTCAAACCTACGATGGCACGCCCAAACCGGCGACCGCCACGACCATGCCGACCGGCCTCAATATCGCGCTCACTTATGATGGCAGTAGTGCGCCACCGACGAACGCTGGTTCCTATGCGGTCGCCGCGACGATCACCTCGCCCAACTACACTGGCTCTGCCTCAGGGACGCTCGTGATCGCGCCGGCCAACGTGGATCTCACGGTCAGTGCGTTGAACGCGACGTATGACGGGACACCTAAAGCAGCCACTGCCACGACGACGCCAGCGAATCTTGCGGTGACATTCACTTACGACGGAAGTGCGACGCCGCCCGCCAACCGTGGTTCATACACCGTGGTTGCCACCGTAACGGACGCGAATTATCGCGGCACGGCCACCGATACGCTCGTCATCGCGCCAGCCGTCGCGAATGTCACGCTCGGGGCGTTAAGTGTAGCTTACGATGGAAGTCCAAAACCTGCGGCCGTCCTGACGACTCCATCAAACCTGCCCGTATTGCTCACGTATGATGGCGGTTCGGCAGCACCAATCAACGCGGGTTCGTATGCGGTTGCCGCAATTGTGAGCGACCCCAACTACCTGGGTGAGGCGAGCGGCACGCTCATTATCACAAAAGCCGGCGCGACCCTTCAACTCACCAACCTCAGGCAGTCCTACGACGGCAGCGCCAAGACTGTCGTGACCACGACAACTCCGGCCGATCTCGCGGTGAACCTCACCTATGACGGCAACACGACTCCGCCGACCTATCCCGGACCGTATGCCGTGGTCGCGACCATCGACGACGCCAATTATTCCGCGACAATTTCTGATACGCTCGTCGTCACGGTCACGGCGCTCGTGCGTCACGCACCGGGGTTGAATGGCATGATCGACGGCTCTGTTCAGTTGCTCGTGCCCGAAAGCACCACCTTCAACGGCAGTGCGGCTGTTGCCGGTGATCTGCTCGTGCCCGGTACGCCGCTCGTTCAACTCAATGGGCAGCCAATCTATGCCGGCACGCTCGACGGACCCGGCAGTGCGGCGCCATCGAACTACACGATTACGCTCAACGCCGGCGCGGTGTTGCGCCATTTGGTGCGCCGCATCGATGCGCGGGCGATGCCGGTCGTGGCTCCCCCGCCACCGCCGGCCGGCACGCGCGATGTCACGCTCAACAGCTCCAGCCAGAGCGTGGGCAATTTCACCACCTTACGTCACCTCACACTTAATAGCGGTGCGGGTGCGCACGCGATTCCACCCGGAACGTACGGCAACTTCATTGTCAACGGGAGCAGCGCAATCGTGTTGGGCATAGCCGGCGCCACCCAGCCCGCGCTCTACAATCTGCAAAGCCTGACGCTGAACGGAAGCAGTGCGCTTCAAATTATTGGTCCTGTCGTTCTCAAGCTCGCCAACGGTTCCGGAGTGAGCGGAACAATGGGCGTCTCCACGCACCCGGAGTGGCTTACCCTTCAGATCGCCTCTGGTGGGTTGACGCTCAACAGCAACGCCTCCGTTTACGGCGATCTCGTCGCACCGAACGGCACGGTAATTCTGAACGGCAACAGCCAGTTGATCGGATCAATTGTCAGTGACCGGCTCACCGTTAATAGCACCGCTTTGCTCGACGACTCCTCCCAGTGATTGTTGTCGCGTAGTCCGCGCCGGAAACAGCATTGGTAGGGCGGATTATCCTTAATCCGCCGTGCTGTGGCTGTGACTCGATCGCGGCGGATTAAGGATAATCCGCCCTACCATTTTCGTTCCCGGGGGAAGCCGTCCACGGAATAGCGGCTACCGGTTTATTTTCTCCAGCCCTAGCCTTCCAGTTTCCCGCGCCGACGCTCGAGTTCGAGTCGCGTTGTCTGCATCATCTCCGCGCTGAGCGGATAGCGTTTGAGCAACGCGATCGCCGGCACCAGACAGAGGATTGGACCGAGGGAAAAAAACAAACGCATCCAAAGAATCGACTCGGGATTTTGCGCCCCGCCGCGTGAGGCTTCGAAGCCGACGAGCTGGAGAACGGCGCCGCCAAAAAGATAGGTGACCGCAGCCGATCCTTTCAGGAGAAGGTTCGAAACGGAGCCGTAGATACCCTCGCGCCGATGTCCGGTGGCGAGTTCATCCCAATCGCAGATGTCCGCCTTCATCGAGTTGATGAGAATCCAAAATCCCAGGCTGCCGAATTGCGTGAAGGGATTGATGAGCACCCACAGCCACGGATGCGCCGGCGAAGCGAGGACCCATTTCAACGCGTCGGCAATGACGTTGATCCAGAGACACAGGGCCAAAGCCCGGGTCTTTCCCAGTCGCACGACGGCGTAGCGTGCCACCGGAATGGCACCGAAGGCCGAGGCCACGTACACGAGCGTGTTCATGCCCATGAATCCGCTAACCGCGACCGTGTCGCCGCCGAAAACGTGATACGTGAGCACATAAAAACTAAGCGACTCGGCGGTCGACTGGCCGAGCGTGAGCAGCAGCGTAACACTCATCAAAATCACGAATGGACGGTTGTGCAGCGTCGAACGAACGGATTTCCACAACGACTCTTTTTTCGCCGCCGCCGCGACCTGATAATAACGCTCGCGCAAAAAAATCGCCGGCATAACGCCCGTGATCGCAATCACCCCGCCGACGATCCAGCCGAGCCAGCGGGCGCCCACCACCACGTCGCCGAAAAACGGCCTTTGGCAAAACCAGTAGAACCAGCCAATGGAAAACAACGGCACCAGATTGAAATAAGTCCGCCACACTTGCACGCGCGTGCGATCGTCGTAGTCGGGCGAAAGCTCGAGTCCGAGCGCCATGTAGGGCACCGAATAAACCGCGAACGCCGTGTAGAGCAGCAGTGTGCTCGCGAGCAGGTAGGCCACGAGTGCCGCATCGGACCAGCCTCGCGGCGCCAGCCACACGAGCGGGTAAATGAGTCCGCTCAAGATGGCGCCGCAAAAAAGATACGGCCGTCGCCGTCCCCACCGGGTGCGCGTGTTATCGGAAATCGCACCCATGAGCGGATTAATTGCCGCATCCCACAAGCGACCGATCATCAACATCGCTCCCACCACGGTGGGGGCGAGACCGAGGCCGACGTTGAACAAGGGCATCGCAAGTTGAGCGAGGCCCATGTGCGGATACTGGTAGCCGATGATGCCGACGCCGTACGCGCTGAGTTCGCCGGCCTTGAGTTCACCCGCCGACTTCGCGGGAGGCGAAGCGGGCTCGGCCGGGCTCGGCGTCGCAGTTTTGGTCATGAGTAAATCCGCACCTCAAACACGCGGGCGGCAGCCGCGCCGTGAGTGCCAAGGACATCGACTGTGAGCGCGCGAACTGGCGTCGGTTCGGTCAGGCGGTGCACGCGTTTGCGCAGATAGTTGTTTGTTTCTTCAACGGACTGTTTTCCGTCGAGTGAAATGCGGTAGTGTTTAACGGTCTCCGGCTGCGGACCGCGCACTAGTTTCTCGGTCAGCGAATCGCTCGCGCTCAGACAGAGTTCCCGGTCAAAGCCGGTATCAAATGTTAGATGAACTTCGCGCACCACGGCAGGTACCGCGAGCGTCAACGTGAGGCTCGCGGGAAGATTCGCAGATTCCCAGCGATGCACACGATCCGACGACCAGGGGCCAAACGTAGCCCGGAGATCGCGGGTCACGCCATCGATGACATTGCGTGCCGGGGCTTCGGAGATTTCCGAAGAAGCCTGCACCACCGCGGTGCGTGCGAGATCCGTTTGGTCTTCATTAAGCAAGCCCGGAAGAAATGCGTCGTCACGAAGCAACGCTTGCTGGAGCGCCCGGATATTTTCGGGCGTGGACAGGGCCGCGATGTCGCTATCGTTTGATGCGCGCAACCACAGTGCCGCCGCGGTGCCGATCGCCTGGCCGCCGACTGCACAGGTTTTCATAACCCGGGTGCTCGCAAACGCGACATGCGTCGCGCTGATATTGCGGCCGGCGAAGAAAAGATTGGCGACGTTGCGAGAGTGATAACACCGCAGCGGGATTGAGTAGAGATGCGGGAATAGCGTCGGCGTATAGGGCTGCTCGTCGACCGCATCAACGCCCGACGGCGGATGCAGATCGATCGCCCAGCCGCCGTAAGCCACCCGGTCGTCAAAGATCCGGGCGCCGAGCACATCGTGTTGGGTGAGGACGTGGGCGCCGAGGAACCGGCGGCTTTCGCGCTTGCCCGGAATGGCGCCGACCCATTCGAGCGCCCAGTGCGCCGAGTCGGGATGCCGGCCGGAATTTTTGACGTGGTTCCAAAGACCGAGCGCGATGCGCAACAACTCGTGACGGATGTGTTCGTTGTCTTTGATCGTATCGAGCTGACCGCCCCACTCGGACCACCAGAAGCCGTACTCGTAACTGGAAATCCAGCGGAGTTTCAGGTCGGCACCCGTAAATACCCTCGCCCATCCGGGGGCGATGAAAGGTTGCGGGGTGGGATATTTCCGCGCGGTGAAAAGAATCGAACTGCCAAGCGTCTGACGGTCGGCGGTGTCGCGCGCGAGCGATTCGCCGAAGTCGCTTTTGGCTTCGCGGCCGACCGTGAACTCCGCGCCTGCTTCTGCGCCGAGGCGGCCGTCGCCGGTGCAGTCAGCGAAGTAGCGGGCCACGATGCGAAATTCATCTTCCGTCGAGTGTCGCACGGCGCGGACGGCGGTGATGCGCGGACGTCCGTCCGCCCCGGTCTGCATTTCGGCCCCGATGCAATCGGTGTCGAGCAGCAGCGTCAGATTCGGTTCCAGTTTCGCTTTCTCGTAGAGCAGCAGATCCCATTGCGAGTAGCTGCGGTGTGGATTGCGCACGGCATCTTCGAGAAAGAATTCCTCAATGATTCCCGATTCGCGTGCGCCCGGTTTTCCGCGATGACAATCAGCCCCGACCGCATGCATCTTGATTTCGCTCGAAGCATTGCCACCGAGCACGGAACGATCCTGCAGGAGAACCACGCGTGCCCCATGGCGCGCCGCGGCAATCGCCGCACACAAGCCTGCCAGCCCGCCGCCAGCGACGACGAAATCGGTTTCGAGGGAACGGACGGCGCAGATGGGATCTCCGGACATGGAATCGGCGGTTGGAGAAGGAATAGTTCAGAGGGCCTCGAAGTTCAATCACGAGTAACCGGGCAGAAATTCCGCCTCAGCTTTGAACAGCTCCAAGGTCATGGCCTTGATCTCGCGCGGCGTGCAAACGGCCGCGGTGAGTGGATCGAGCATCAGCGCGTGAACGGTCCTTTCGACGCTTCGCTCAATCGCGGCCTGGGCACCAAGATCAAACACTCTCATGTTGCTCGCGGAAAGTGCGGCCATCTGCGGCGGCAGCGCGCCGTAGCGAATGGGTTGCACGCCGTTTTGATCGACCAGACACGCGACCTCCACGCACCCATCGGCCGGCAGATTGGTGATCAGTTGCCCCGCGCCTCGATCCTGGTTGGGCATATTGCCGTAAATGCGAAACGGCGCATGTTTTTCACGGGCTTCGATGATCCAGGAAGCGTATTCCCACGAGCGCTCCCACTGGAGCCTTTGTTCTCCGGACAGCAAGGCCTTGCGCTCCGCGTCTGCCCCTGCGCGCCAGCCCAGCCAGTTCGTGGCGTAGAAACGCGATCCTCCGTCGTAAGCCAGGCGCAAAAGTTTACGGCCTTCGGAGCTCTTCCGGTAATACGGCAGATATTCGGAAAGGTGGCCGGAACTTTCGGTGACGAATGCGCCGAAATGCAGGCACACGTCTTTTCGCACGAGATCGAGCGCCCGATAAGGAAGTTCGTTCGTCGCGCCCCATTTCACATCGCGTGAATCGGAGACGGTGAGGCCTGAATCGAATTCCTCCTGGCCGAGAGCAAGATCGGCGGCAAATTTCTCCCGCAAACGCGGATAAAGATCGCGGCCACCGTGCAGGAGCTTCGTAAACCAGGCGAGATGGTTGATGCCGGCGCAGTCGAATTCCAGTTCGGCGTGCGGCACCCCCGCATACTCCGCCAGTTGCTGGCTGGTGTGCTGCACGCTGTGGCAGAGCCCGATGACCTTCACGGACGAACTGCGACTCGCGGCGAGACAGAGCATCGCCATCGGGTTGGTGTAGTTGAGCACCAGCGCGTCCGGGCAGAGGCGTTCGCAGTCCTTCAGCACTTCGAGCCAGACGGGAATGGTGCGCAACGCCTTGAACAGGCCGCCCGGACCGATGGTGTCTCCGATGCACTGATCGACGCCATATTTGAGCGGAATGTCATTGTCCCAATGCACGCACCCGGCGCCGCTCACCTCGATGCAGTTTATGATGTAGTGCGTACCGTGCAAAACCTCGGTACGGTCAGTAGAGGCGACGAGCTTCCAATCCGGTTGGTTGAGATCACGCAGAAGTTTTTCGACGAGTTGGGCCGTGATGCGCAGACGCTGCGGGTCGATGTCCACCAGCGCGATCGTGCCGCCGCGATGGCCGGGGATGCGAACGACATCATTTACGAGGCGCGGTGCAAAAAAACTGCCTGCGCCCAAAAACGTAAGCTTGATCGGTCGCGTCGCTTCGCCGGCGAGACCGCGCGCAGAGGCGGCTTGCGTGTGGGCGGCGTGTCCGATTTGGGCGGCTTTTATCGCTGCGTCCATGGTGACTGAGTCGGTGAAAAACGAGGGCGACGGAGAAGTGTCGGAATCGGAGGAGAAAGCATCGTGATGAAATCTTAGGTTGATGGCGCGCCGGACGGGAAAAACGGAGTTCCCGGACTTGGATGCAGAACAGGTCCGGGAGTCCGCGGCGACGGGCGCGCTGAAAAATCCGGTTTAGAATCTGACGCGGGTGCTGAAAGCGATTTCGCGTGGCGGACCGTAGACGCGGTTGCCGGTGAAGTAGGCGCTGTTGGCGATGTTCGTGGACGAGAGTTGAAACGTGACAGGTTTTCCACGGACCTTCGTCTCATAGCCGAGGATCGCATCTTCGACCCAGTAGCTCGGGAAAACGATACCCCAATTCACATCGTCGGCCGACGGCATCTGCGATGATTGGTAGCGTGCGCCGAGGCTAACGGAAAAGCCTTGGAGGCTGCCCTTCTTGAAAGTGTAGCGCTGAAAAATCCGCAGCGTATCGTCCGGGGAGTTCGGCAGTGGCCGGCCGTTCAGGACAAGATAACTGCGCAACACGATCGGATCGGTCGAGGGCGGATGATCCACGGTCATTTTGTTCGTGGTGAGATGACTCGCGCCTACGACCACGGAATAACTTGGCCATGGAGTCCAGACCACGTCGGCCTCGAAACCTTCGGTGCTGTTCCCCTTGATTGGGGTATCCCACTCCACCTTGTAGCGGACCGAAGGATCCGCGGTGGCGGAATTCGGGTCGACTTCAGTGCCGACGTTCCGGGGATCGAGTGCCGTGCGACCGGAATCCACGACGATAATGCCGCCACGAGTGAGCGTAAACCAGCCGACGCTACCGGTCAGCTTGCCGTCCATGAGTCGAAATTTAACACCGATCTCCTTCCCTTCACCCGTCGTGTTGGGTTTGGGATTCATGATCCGCTCCGCCACCGGCACAATATCCTGCGGGACCGTGCTCGCGGCGTTCGCTGCCCGGCCGACGAGATAACCGCTTTGGTAGGTCTCGCCGTAATTGTAGCTCGCATAAAGGTTGAGGTTTTTCACAAGTTCGAAAGTCAACCCCGCCATCCACGAATTGGTGAAAACGTGCGGAGTGGCCAGAATCACCGGAGCTCCGCCTGACAGAACAACCTGATCGAAGCGGTCCGTGGACGTCGTCGTCGTTTGATCGCGCGAGCGGCGAATTCCGCCCGTGAAGATCAGACGGTTATTCCAAACCCCACTGCTGCCCGCGGCGTAAACCGCGCGTGAGCGGTCCTTGACCCAGGTGCGACTGGCGACGCCCGCCGGATTAATCTCGTCGGCCCAACGCGAAATCAAACGCGTATCCGGAAAAGCCTGTGTCGCCGGATCGAAGTAGTTATAAATATTTGCGCCCGTCAGCGGATTCGGTGAACCAAAGACGTTTGGGGAGGCCGCGACCGAGCCAGCAGCGGTATAGTCGAGACTGAGATAGGACTGCCGGAGGTCATTGTCCGTGCTCTGGCCGCCGAGCAGCAGCTTGTTGTCGAACCAGCCGTATTTCTTCGTTAAGGCGAACTCCATCTTGGCCGTCTTGTTTGTGAGCAGCCAGCGCTGACCGCCATAGCCGGCGAGCGGAGTACTGCCGTCAGCGTAGATGCGCGAGCCGAACCAGTTGAAATCGTTTTCCTGCCACGCGTGGAGATAGCGTCCTTGCAAACGTACCTGCAGCCAGTCGTTCGCCACGAGGACCGTTTCCGACTCGAATGCGCGCACGTTGGTTTCGAAATGCGCATTGGGACCGTCGTAGTTGTAGCGGCGTCCGTCGGGTGCGTTGCCATCCGACAGGCCTTCCCCTGTGCCGAGCGTGTCCCAATACTTGAACGCGTCGTAAACGTCCTGCCGCCAGGTTCCGAAAGCGCGACCGACTCGCGAGCGATATTCGGCCACCGTGTAGGGCAATCCGGCACTGCTTCCGGTCGTGCGACGCTTGCCCAAATCCAAGAGCGCCTGCCGGGGATTATCGAAATCCGCCTGATAATTTTTGGTGGAAGAGGTATTTTGCGACACATCGTTGCCGTTCCGATTGCGCCACGAAGCGTCAATGTTCGTGGTCAGTCGCTTGAAGGGTCGCCACGTCAATTGCGGATTAAAAAATTCCATGTGCGAGTGGGAAAAATCGCGCCAGGTGTTTTTGTCCTCGTACGCACCAATGAGGCGGTAAGCGAGCGTCTTGGAAATGGGTCCGGTCGAGTCGAACTTTGCAGACATCGATTCGTGGGAACCGACGCGGGCAAAAAACTCGTTGAAGTTATAAAAAACGGGTTTCTTCGTCACCACGTTCACCTCGCCGCCCAAAGTGGCGCCACCGACGAACACCGCCATCGGGCCTTTGGCGACTTCGACCCGATCCACGTTCTCGGTATCAAAGCCGTACACGATCTTGAGTCCGTTGCGGAAAGTGCCGTTGAACGGCTGGCCACGAAAACGATTGAGATTCGGCTGGCCGCCGAGCGAGATGTTTCCGTCCGACGCATTCGGGTCCAGCGCGATCGCGCTGACATAACTTAACGCACCAAGAAAGCCGGTGAGATCTGCATCGTTGAGAAATTGTTCTGTCACGACGGTGATGGGCAGAGGCGTCTTGATCAGTTCCTGCGAGATGCCGGTCGTTGCGACGGATTTTTCTGCGCGATATCCGGCATCCTGCGAGCTGCGCACTTCAAACGCGGAAAGGACGACCGTTTCATCTTCGAGTGGCGTCGGCTGCGCGTGGACTAGCAATGGCGTGAACAGGATTGCGGCGGCAATCCGGCATCGGGGGAGATGAGTCTTCATGGACGGGGTGTTGGAATTGGAGGATGGCCGTGGGGAAACGGCCGCTGCCCCGGGACAAAGCGAGAGAGGATGAAGTGATGCGAGAGAGCTTCAGGTTGCCAGTCAACCGGCCCCGGTCTACGCACCGCCGCTTCTCCGCCTGCTGGTGGACTGACAAACAGTCCGTCGCTGGCCGTTGCCGTTATCCTCGTGCTGCTTGTCATCGTGTGTCATTTTCCATTTCGCCCTATTTGCCCTCCCGTATGAACCGCGCCCCCACCTCAGTCTGCAAGATCGCGATCTGCTTATTAATCCTGATTCCATTTCTCAAGTCGCAAGCACAGCGCGCGGGCGAATCTTCGATCGCTCCGCCCACTGCGGCGCCACTCCCCGTTCCGCCGCAGGTCGATCGATTTGGCCAGGCTTGGGCAAAAGAGTATCCTGGAAAAATCCATTATGAGACGGAACTTCACGAGAGCGTTCAGGCTGAACAAACCTGGCTGGCGTCATTTCCGGCGCTCCACCGGGATCCTTGGGGCGGCCTGGCGGGGAGCCGCGAAAAATATGGTCTGAAAGCGACAGGTTTTTTCCACGTCGCAAAAGCCGCCGGACACGACGTGCTCGTCACGCCCGATGGCAATGTATTTTTTCAGCTCGGCGTGTGTGGTCTGATGCCGCTCGACGATTTCACCTATGTCGAAGGTCGCGAGAGCGCCTACGAGGAAATACCTGCGCGAACCGGCGATTTCGCGAGCGCCTGGCTCCCGGACCATCCCGCAGTTGTGTCGTTTTATCTCGTCAACTGGATCAGAAAATATGGCAACGCATTTGATCCCGAGACGTGGACCGCGCAATATATCCGCCGCCTGCGCGCGTGGGGTTTCAATAGCGGCGGAGCCTGGAGCCGTCCGACCCGAACGGGCATTCGTGAAAAATTTCCCTACGCCCGCATGCTCCCGCTCAACACCACTCCGGCTCTCGCCGAACTGCCGGGAACGCATGGGCTGTTCGATCCGTTCGCCGACGGAGTGGCTGCGGCAATCGACCGGCTGTTTGCCGAGCGGCTTGTGCCAGAAAAAGACAATCCTCTCCTGATTGGATATTTTTTAGGGAACGAGCAACTGTTCGAAAATATTCCCAAGCTCGTTCCTTCGCTGAAATCCGACTCGGCAGCCAAGCGCCGCCTGGTGCAATTTCTACGCGAAAAATACGACGGCAATATCGATGCGTTCAAAGTGGCTTGGGGCCTGACAGCGCCGGTTCTTTCTTTTGAGGCATTGACCGATACAGCGCTGCCGCTTGCAACCGCACCGGCGGCCGGGGACATGAAAGTGTTCATGGAGCTTTTCATCGATGCGTATTATCGCATCCTGGCCGAAGCGTTTCGGCGGCACGATCCCAACCACCTTCTTCTCGGAAGCCGCTGGCAGCCTGGCACGGCGAACAACGAATCGCTGGTGCGCATCGCGGCGCGTTACGTCGACGTAATCAGCGTCAACTATTACACCTACGCGATCGAAACGCCGTTTCTCGATCGTCTCCATGCGTGGAGCGGCGGCCGGCCCATGCTGTTGAGCGAATGGTATTATGGCTGTACTAATGAAGGTCTCGGCGGCGGCAAAGAAGTCGCTTCGCAACGCGAACGCGGACTGGCGTATCGCAACTACGTCGAAAACACCGCCGTGTTACCTTACGTTGTCGGCCACGAGTGGTTCATTTACCTCGATCAGCCCATCACTGGACGCTTCCTGCCAGGTTCCCCCCGGAAATACGATGGCGAGGGTAACAACACCGGTCTGGTCAACGTCGTCGACCAGCCTTACCGCGACTTCATCGCCGAAGCGGCGAAAACCAACGCGCGGATTTATGATCTCGTGCTCGGCGGCGCTCAGCCGTTCGAATTCGACGATCCTCGTTTTGCTACCCGCGGCCGGGGCGGTGCAAGCAAAGTCATCAATATCCCGCGGGCGGAGATCGCGATGAAGATCGACGGCGTGATGAACGACTGGCCCGGTCAGCCGGGCGAGCCGGTGAGTGGCCGCAATATGGTAATCGGAAAAAACGCCGGCAGCCTCGGCGCTGACTTCCGGCTTTGTTGGGACGAAAGCAATCTCTACCTCTTTGTCCAGGTGAAGGACGCGATTCCCGCCATGAACAAAAATCCTGCCACCAAATATTGGAGTGGCGATGCCATCGAACTTTTTATCGGCGGTGAAGCGCCCAGCGAAGCCGGATTTCCTCGCTTCACGGATTGCCACATCCTGCTCGCGGCTACGACCGATGCGCTGGCGCCCTTCCATGTCGAAGGAGTGTCACTGCAGCCAGATCTCCGCGTGGCAGTAGCCACAAATGTTTCGGGCGATGGCTACGCCATCGAAGCATGCCTGCCGTGGAGCGCCCTCGCCATTGCCCCGGTTGGTGGTCGCGAATTTCTCTTCGACCTCGGCGTGGATGACAGCGCCGACGGCGTTACGCGCGACCGGCAGTTAATGTGGAACGGGAACGAGCGAAACTCCAGCGATCGTGGTGCATGGGGTCGGGCCCGCCTCATCACCCAATGAACTTTATGATCCTAAAAATGCAGTTGAAACCACGGATTTCACGAATGATCACGGATGGCCAATCAAGTACAGATCTGTGAAACCTCACTTCCCGGGTGACTGAATATAAAATCGAAATTCCTGCCTTAATTGTTTCTGTATCCGTGCTGATCCGTGAGATCCGTGGTTAAACCGGTCTGTTGATCTGCGGAATATAATATGATTCCTGAGTCACTACTCGCATTAGTGCCCGGCGGACGGCGCCGCATCGTTTCGCTTTGTTACGACGATGCGTTGCCGTGTCATTTCGAAACTGTGGCGCCCCTCCTCGAGCGCCATGGTCTTCGCGGTACATTTTATCCGCACCTGCAGAGCCGGTTTCTCGATGACGTAGCAAACTGGCGCGAAGTCGCGGCCGCCGGCCACGAACTCGGCAATCACACCCTCTTCCACCCGTGCTACGATCAGAAGTGGCTCGATCGCACCTACCATTTGCGCCACTACACGCCACAGCGCTGGCGGGACGAGGTGAAGCTGGCCAACGCCGTGCTGCGCACCGTCGACGGTTGCGTGCGCCGCACCTTTGGAAACACGTGCCACGACAACCAGCTCGGCGAGGGCGAACAACTCGTGCTCCTCGAAACGCTCGCTCCTGAATTCTTCGTCGCTGCACGCGGTCAACACACCCGCCGGCCGGTGGATTTCACGCGGCTAAATTGGTTCAACCTCGGAAATCGTGGCATCGATGGCTGCGCTTTTCCAGACCTGCGCGCCGAAGTCGAATCACTCGCGAAAGGCGGCTGGATTATCTACACGATGCATGGCGTCGGAGCGCGTGACCATTCCCTTCATATCGATGAGACAGCGCACCAACACCTGATTGAATGGCTGGGCGAACATCGGGATTCGATCTGGACCGCACCGGTTCGTACTGTGGCCGAGACTTTGCGACAGATCGATTGAAGCGCGTCGAATGAAATGACGCTTCAGGATCGCTTGCGTTGGGCGCGAGCGGTTTTCTGGCTGGCCGGCTTTTGCGCGCGAACCGTGCTTCCATCGCGCCAGACACCGTCAATCCGGAGATCCACGGGAAATTTCGGCACGCCGAATTCGTTATGTTGAACCTGCTTGATGACGAGATCGGCGGCCATCGCGCCAACCCGTACGGGCAGTTGATCGATGCCGGCCACCTCGAACGCGGCGGGGGACAGGTCGATCGACGCATAGCCGATATCGCCCGGGACGTCGTAATTCAGTTCGCGCAACAAAGGCAGCGGATCGACAAGGTTGCTGATCACGGCATCCGGGCGCTCCCGCTCCATCCATGCGCGAAACGTGGCCTTGGAAAGATCGGGCGCGAGCAGCGGCGCAATCCGATCAGCGGGTGCAACGTAGGCCTGGTGCGCCAGCAAGCTGCCGAGCCAGTTGTGATTCACCCGCTCGTCCTGCTCGGAACGGGTGACGTAGCCAATGCGACGATACCCTTTTCCTTCGAGCTCCCGCAGCACGGTGAACATGCCATTGTAGTGCGCATGGCTGACGCGGTGCAGCTCCGGGCTCGCCACCGTGTAACCAATGGTGGCCGCGGCGAAGTGTTCCCATTCGAGCTCGAGTTTCGTGCCGACCTCGAAGGCCGGCGCGATTACCAGAGCGCGCACCCCGCGGGTGTAGAGAATCCGACTGAGCCGCCGGGGCGTCATGCCGGCATCGCTGCAGCAAACATGATCGACATCATAGCCGAGCTCGAAGGCCCGTTCCTTCACGCCTTGAAGGAAACACGCTTCATTGACGTAACGTTGCTGCCAACCGGAATACACCGGCCAGATGGAGACAAAGGTCAACCGTTCGGCCGTCCGCGTCGTTCGCGCAGTCCGCAACTTGTTCATCAAGGTCGCGACCACTGGATCCTGCCGGTAGCCCTGTTCCGCAGCGAGCCGCTGAATTCGCTTCCTCGTATTTTCCGGCAGGCGCGGATGATTCTGCAGCGCGAGGGAAACCGTCGTACGCGAGACGCCGGCAAGCGCCGCGAGGGAGCGAATAGTAGGGGCGGTCATCCGGTTGACTGTCCAACACAATCCCCGAGCCGTTGCAACTAAAGAGACCTGAGACTTCAACCAGCTCCTGCGAATAGATTGTGCGAGCCGAGGAATCGAAAGCCGAGTCGGGGCCGGCGGCATGTCACGTCCACGAGAGAAGTTTGGTCGTGGCGGAAATATTCACGGGCTTGCTCCACGTAACTCCGTTGTCCCCGGAATGCGGCACCCAGACAGTCCGGCCGCCGTCACTGCCGCCGTGGTTGATCGCTTCCTCCTTGTCCTTGCCGAGATTGTGGGTGCTGAGCAGGCAAATCAGCGCCTCGCAGTGAACGTTTGAGCCGGAGAAACCGGGTTCCCAGCCGAACGTCATAGCTTTGCCCAGTCGTCCGTCCCGTGGTGATCAGTATGCGCTTAGCGCGTCTGGCCCGTCCCGCGAGCTGAGAAGCTGTTTCGGAGTGTGACGACTGGGCCCTGAACTTTCAGAAGAAAACTAAACGCCGGCGCTTTCGCAGTTGCACGTTGTGCGCCGGGGTTGGTTAACACGGGCCAGTAGTAAAGAACGCATCAACATGCTGCCAGCTCCGTGCTTTCACGCCAAGGTTGCCACGTTTTCTGGCAACCTGCGCCACTTCTCCTCTGGCGCCACACACCCCGCCCGGTACACTTTCGGCCCTGAAAACTTAACCCACGCAAAGTGCGGGGGTTAAATTGGTGCCCCCGCCCGGAATTGAACCGGGATATGACGTTTAGGAAACGCCTGCTCTATCCATTTGAGCTACGGGGACTAACCGTGTTTCCAAACAGGAGGACAGCCTTCGATTGGCAATCTAAAAATGCCCGTTGACAGAGACGGATCCAACGCCAACGTTCCGACTCCCTTTTTAATCATGAGCAGCACCGAACAGAAACCCGCCACGCAGACTCTCACACCTCAGCAGATTCCGATCACCAGCCCACAGCTGATGAGTCGCTACATCACCGATACCGGCAAGATTCTTCCCCGCAAGTACACGCATCTTTCCGCCAAGGAACAACGCAGCGTCACCTCGCAGATCAAGCTCTCACGCAATCTGCTGACGATGCAGTAAGGCATTGCGCCAAATCCTATTTCAGCCGGAGCATTCGCTCCGGCTTTTTTGTCGCCATTTTTTTGTGAAGACCCGCACCTACACTCCCACCCCCGCCAATCTGCGCCGGCTGGCGGAGGCGTTACAACAGGGCGAGCTGGTGGCGATTCCCACCGAGACCGTCTACGGTTTGGCGGCTCATGCGCTTGATGAGCGTGCGTGTCGGAAAATTTTCGCCGCGAAAGGCCGGCCCACTCAGGATCCGCTGATCGTTCATGTGCTGGACGTGGCGCAGGCGGAGGAACTGGCGGAGTTCAATGACACCGCGCGCCGTGCGGCTAAAAAATTCTGGCCGGGACCTCTCACGCTCGTGCTTCCAAAAAAATCATGCGTGCCGGGAATCGTGACCGCGAATCGCGATACCGTGGCCATTCGCTCCCCCGGACATCCGCTCACGAGAAAACTTCTGCGCCTGGCCGGCATCCCTCTAGCCGCACCGAGCGCGAATTTATTTGGTTACGTCAGTCCAACATCCGCAGCCCACGTGCTGGACGGATTGGATGGGAAAATTCCCCATGTGCTCGACGGCGGCGAAAGCAGCGTTGGCGTGGAATCGACCATCATCGACCTGACCAATCCTGCCAAACCCAGAATTCTGCGGCCCGGTTCGGTGACCGCATCCGAACTCGAAAAGACACTTCGCGTGAAAGTTCTTCTGCACGCGGGAAAAAAACCCAACCGCGTGATGGCCGGATTACTCGCCCCGGGAATGTTGTCGCAACACTACAGTCCACGCACACGCCTGCTGACTACAACCAACCTGGCGGATTTGCCTTCCGACATTGGCGGAATTTTTCTGCGCAAGCCTCAGGGACGGACGAAATCGAATATCTATTGGCTGAGCGCCCGCGCATCCCTGAAGGAAATCGCGCACAATTTATACGGCGTGTTGCGCAGCGCGGATCATGGCAATCATCGCGAAATTTGGATCGAAGCACTTCCGGAAAATTCGGGAGGGCTGGCGGTCGCGATCAATGACCGCATTCGCCGGGCGGCAGCGAAAATCACGCCACGATCGCGCAAGCGCGTGCACTGAATTCGCGCCGCGGTGTAGCGGCAATCGCGGACTGAAGTCCCGAATCCCGCGCCTCCCGGCGCGGGCTACATGGCGGAACTACGTTTTGTTGGGCCTAATTTTTTCCGAGGATCGTGGCGAGCTCGGTGAGCAGGCGTTCATTTTGGGCGCGAGTACCGATCGTGATGCGCAACCATTCAGGTAAGCCGTAGGGTTTCACAGGACGCGTAATGATCCCGCGCGCCTGGAGCTCACCGAAAATCCGCTGGCCATCTCCCACTTTGAGCAAAATGAAATTTCCCGTGCCCGGTACAAATTCAATGCCCCACTTCTTCAAGGCGCCTTCAATCTGCTGCATTCCCGCCCGATTTTCACGGAGGCATTTGGCCACAAATTCATGGTCGTCCAGCGCTGCAACCGCCGCAGCAGCGGCAATGGCATTCACGTTAAAGGGCTGCCGGGCGCGTTGCAGGATCGCGATCATATCCGGCGCAGCATAACCGTAGCCGATGCGCAGGGACGCCAGGCCGTAGATTTTCGAAAAAGTGCGGAGGCAAATTACTTTGCGCCCCCCGGCAATCGCCGGACGCAGGTCGGGTGCATTTTCCAAATATTCAGCGTAGGCTTCATCGAAAACCAGCACCACATGCGGCGGTAAACTGCGCACCAGCTCGTCGACTTCGGCGGCAGTATTCGCGCTGCCAACCGGATTGCTCGGGCTGCCAATAAAAATCAGCCGCGTGCGCGGCGTGATCGCAGCGAGAAGTGTTTTCAAATCCTGTCGCATGTCCACCAGCGGTACCTCCACGGGTTTCGCGCCAAACATCAGTGTCACCAGTTTATAGACGATGAACGACGATTGATGCATCACACATTCCACGCCGGGCGAAAGAAACGCGTGGCCGAGTAGTTCAATCAATTCATTCGAACCATCGCCGATGATAAATTGATCCATGCCCAACGCCCATTTCTGCGCGAGCTTTTGCCGCAGCGCGTAGTAACCGCCGTCCGGATAAAGATTCGCTTCGCGCAGCGCGCGTTCGCCCGCCTCCACGGCCTTGGGTGATGGACCGAAGGGATTTTCGTTCGAGGCGAGTTTGATAATCCCCGCGGGATCGAGACCCAGCTCGCGCGCGACCTGATCGATCGGCTTGCCCGGCTCGTAAACCGGCTGGCTTAGAATCCCCTTGTTCGCGAGGTCGGCAAAAGTCATGGAGCCAGCCCACCGGCTGTGCCGTCCCACTTCAAATCAAAATCGTCCAGCCGCACTTCAGCTTTTCAGAATCCGGCTGTCCACCTGGACCCATTTCATGCCCGCCGCTTCCGCTGCTTGCATCCCTGGGACGGCGTCCTCGAACACGAGACACTTTTCCGGGGCAACGCCCATCTTTTTGGCCGCGAGAAGAAACATTTCCGGCGAAGGTTTCCCGTGAACCACATCTTCGGGCGTGATGACCACCGGGAAAAGATCCGCCAGTTTCATCAACTGCAGTGTATGCGTCACCACGACCTTCGGGCCGCCGGACGCCACGCTCAACGGAAAGCGACCATGCATCTTGCGCGCGAAATCGACCACCGGCTGGATGTATTTCATCTCCGACATCATCTCGGTGAAGAGCGCTTCTTTTTCGTGAAACACCTTATCCACGTCGATGAGCAGGCCGTAGTGCTTCGCAAACACCGCGGCGACGCGAACAGTCGGCATACCGCCAAGCGAATAGAAAAGATCTTCGCTCAATTCTTCCTTCAGGCCCGCGCGCTGCATCGCGCGATTCCACGCGCGGTAGTGCAGCGGCATCGTGTCGACCAATGTGCCGTCGAGATCGAAAATATAGGCGGCGAAATCGCCGGCAGGAATATTCAGCTTCATGGAGGAATGCATCGAAACAAAGATCACTAGCTCATCGATACTCTGCCCCGAATCGGGCGGAGCATCGCGGTCGATCAACGCCGTCCGCCGCGCGTCAACCGACTCTTGGGTTTTTCAGGTGCGAGTTGCGGCATGCCACCGCCATCGAAAATGCCAGAGTACGTGTAGTTAAAGCCTTCCACCTTCTTCCATTCGATCGTCATGCCAACAAACCGCTCGATGGAGCGCGCATCGCGCCAGGTTTCCTCGGTCACGAGCGTGAATGCATCGCCGGTTTTCTGCGCCCGGCCGGTACGGCCGATGCGATGAACATAATCCTCGGGATTCTCCGGTACGTCGAAATTGATCACGTGTGAAACGTCCGCGATATCGAGACCGCGCGCCGCTACGTCCGTAGCAACGAGCACTTCAAACTTACCTGACTTGAAACCTTTCAATGCATCGGTGCGTTCCTGCTGGCTGCGGTCGGCATGCATGACGGCGCAAGTATGCCCCGCCTGCGTCAGGCGGCTGGCAACGTAATCAGCTCCGGACTTCGTGCGCGAAAAAATGATCACGCTGTTGTAGTGGGTCTGCTCCAGCAGGTGGGCGAGCAAGTCGAATTTCTGCGCCTGCACCACGGGATAGAATCCGTGGGAGACGGTGGAGGCCGTCGAACGTTCGCGACTGACGGCGATCTTGAACGGATCGCGCAAGGCCCAGGCGGCGAGCTGCTCGATCTCGGGTGGCAGCGTAGCGGTAAAGAAAAGCGTCTGCCGGTTTTTCGGCACTTTTTGCACGATGCGCTTCACGTCGGGCAGAAAACCCATGTCGAGCATGCGGTCCACTTCGTCGAGGACAAGAATGTCGATGTTGTCCAAACGAATTTCGCCCTGCTCCATGAAGTCGAGCAAGCGACCGGGGGTCGCGGCAAGAATATCCACACCATTGGCAATGTCTTCGCGCTGTTTGCCATAACCCACGCCGCCGTAAACCACGGTCACGCTAAGGTCGGTGTATTTCAAAAAGTTCTTGAAGGCCTCTTCAACCTGCACTGCCAATTCGCGCGTGGGTTCGAGAATCAAAACACGCAGTTTCCCATGCTGACCGAGAAGGTGGAGAATCGGCAAAGCGAAAGCGGCGGTTTTGCCAGTACCGGTTTGAGCGGATCCGATTACATCGCGACCACTCAAAACCACCGGAATCGCCTGGGCCTGAATTGGCGTCGGGTTCTCATAGCCCATCTGTTGTACACCATAGGCAATGCGTTCACTCAATCCGAGTTGCGTGAACGCCGTGTCAATTTTCGGAATCTCGGGAAGCGGCTTTGGCACGTGCGGGGCGCGGGGCGCATGCGCGTGCGGCGCCGATTTTGGCGCATGGGCGGGCTTGGCATGGCTGGCATGGCCCGTATGCCCGTGGCTCTGGCCGTGCGAGTGGCCTGAGGCAGGATGACGTCCGGCGGCAGGCCTTGCTCCGTGCCCGCCGGCCTTTTTTTCGTGGCGGTGCTCAGCGCTCTTCGGCGCAGGCTTGCTTGATTTATGGGCCGGTTTGGCCTCGGAAACCTTCTTGTCGCCAGAGAAACTCTGTCGGATTTTGGAGATGAGCTTACGCAGCATGGAATAGAGAACCCTTGATATCAGGTTCTCGCGACCGCATTGCAACCCTGCATCTTACTTCCGTTTACGCGCCAAATCACGAGTTGCGGATCACAATCCGTTGCGAATTTTTTCCAAAATCGAGATCGACATCTGTTCGTCGCCAAATACTCCGACGCGAATCTTGATGTGGGTCAGGTTCTTGCCCGCGTTGGTCAGGGAAATCTCGACCTTTTTGTCGAGGGCCGTGCGGGAAATCAGTTCGGCCCTGAATGCGTCCTTATGGTCGCTGACGGGGACAAATTCCAGACTCTTAATGGCGCCGCGGGTGGCATCGACCACCGCATTATAATCGTTGGCGACGGTGGTTTCCAGATCGCCGCGCACATAAGCGACCACACCGGCACCAGCTCCCGCCGCCACGGCGAGACAACCACTAAGGGCCGGAAATACATAGAATAACGCCACACCCAGAACGACGACGGAAGAGGCGGAGCGAAACAAGGAATTGGTTTTCATAGGATGGATACGCCGCCAACAGACAGCAGTACCGGCCTTAGGCTCCAGAAAATCAGATGCTTTCCGACTGCCAGGGACTGGCACTGGCGAGGCTGTTTTCCAATGCCTGACGCAACTGCCCGAGATCGTAGGGTTTGGGCAAAACGCTTTGAAATCCATGATCCCGGTGGCTGGCCATTACAGGATCTTGTGAATAGCCGCTGGATACGATGGCGCGGACACTCGGATCCATTTTTCTGAGAATCCCCATCGCTTCCCGGCCGCCCATACCGCCCGGCACGGTTAAATCCATCACCACAATATCGAAAGGACGTTTGGCCGACCGGGCTTCCTCATATTTGCGCACCGCCTCAGCGCCGTCGACCGCGAGTTCGCATTCGACATTCAAATGGCGCATGAAGGAATTAGCCATGTCACGAATCGGCTGTTCGTCGTCCATGAACAGCACGCGCGCGTGCAACGGCAGGCCGGCGGCCTTTTCCACATTTTTCCGAACAGCAGGTTGTTTCGCGGCAGGCAGCCACAAATGAAAAGCGGTCCCCTTGCCGAGATGTGACTCCACTTCGATCAGTCCCTGGTGTTTCTTGACGATCGAATAAACGGTCGCGAGGCCAAGGCCGCTCCCCTGTTTCTTGGTCGTGAAATAAGGATCGAAAATCTTGGGGAGATTTTCCGCCGCGATTCCCATCCCGGAATCGGCGAACGTGAGATGCACGTAGCGACCGGACGCCAATGGCATCGTGCTGGTGGCTTCGCCAAACACCTTGTTGTCGGCGGATATCCGCAGCAGCCCACCATCGGGCATGGCTTGGACGGAATTGATCGCGAGATTTTGAATGACCTGGCCGAGCTGTCCGCGGTCCGCATTCACCGGCCACAAATCGTCCGCCAGATGGAATTCCGCGCGTGCCTTCGCGCCGTGCAGGGCGAACTCCGTCGTTTCGCGCAAGAGTTCGGAAAAATTAACCGAGGCCCGCACTGGCTCCCCGCCTTTGGCAAAGGTGAGCAGTTGCTGGGTGAGGTCACGCGCGCGGAGGGATGCGCGATTAGCCTCCTCGAGCAATTCGGTATTCATTCCCGCCCGCTTCAATCGCAGCTCGGCAAGCCCGATGTTCCCAAGTACCGCGGTGAGGATGTTATTAAAATCATGCGCGATACCACCGGCCAGAATTCCCACGGCCTCAAGTTTTGACGCGCGCTGCATTTCCTCGTCGAGGCGGCGGTGTTTTGTAATATCGGAAACGAAACCCTCGAAATAAAGGCTGCGGCCCTGTTGATCGCGCACGATGCGGACGTTTTCCGAAATCCAAATCGTGGTGTCTCCTTTGCAGGTCACTTCCGATTCAAAATTCGTCACCGCATCGCCACCGGCCATCTGTGCCAGCAACTGTTCCCAGCGTCCCGACTGAACATAGAAGGGCCGGCCGCTTTGATTTAGATCGGAATCCACCAGCTCCTGCGGCGAGGCGAACCCAAGCATGGCGACGAGCGCGGGATTCACCGCGATAAAACGCCCGTCGGGGGTGGAACGATAAATTCCGCCCACCGCATTTTCAAAAAGTTCGCGGTAACGTGCCTCGCTCTCACGAAGCGCTTTTTCTGCCGCCACTTTTTCGGTCACATCCACCAGCAAGGTCTGAGTGCGACGGAACAGCGGTTTCCCGCCCTCGCTCTCGATCCTCCAGTTAAAGGCCAGGATGCGCAGCTGGCCATCGAGACGCCGCACTTCGAGTTCACCTTCAGTGGTCACTTCGCCGTTCCAGATGCGCACGATGATATCGCAGCGGGTCGCAATCGTGTTCTCGGTAAACACCTCACGGATGCGGCTCATCAATTCCACCTTTGAAGTAGCGCCCAGCAACCGGAACGTCGTTTCATTCACATCTCTCAATGGCATGCATCGCAATGCTTCCGCGCGTGTTTCCGGATGCTCTGCAAAATACGCCGCCATATCCGTGACCCCTTCGGCGCGCCGTTGCTCGAGCCACGGTTTCAGGTCTGCGCTATCAAACTCCACGATCGCCAGGGGCGAATGTTCAAACAGCCGCCGGAATCGCCCTTCGCTCTCCCGCAACGCGCGTCCCGCCTCGTGAATCTCCGTGAGGTCGGTGTAAACCAGCTGCGCCCGCGAGAAGTCCGGCTCGCCATTCCAGCGCGGCGCAGACCAGTTGACCAAGGCGTCGCGTCGCCGTCCATCCGCATCAACGACCGATCTTTCAATGCGCAACTGATCTTTGTTTTCCCAAATCGCGAGTAGCTCCTTCGGAAACGCATCCACCGAATCCTGCGTCAAATATTCCATCCGTCGGCGATCCATTTCGGCCACGGTGGTCACTCCCGCGATGCGCAACGCCAGCTGGTTGGCGTCAATCACGCGCACCAAGCCGCACCATTCCCGCACCAGACCCGGATTTTTCGCGAGGTAATCAGCGAGATCGGTTACTCCGGCGGCGCGCAGCCGGGCCAGATGAGGCAGCACCGCGCTGTAGTCGTTTCGCACGATCGGCGCCGGCGCCAGTTCGAAAACTTCCCGCTGTTGGTGCTCGGATTCCTGAAGCTGTTTTGTGCGATGCTCGACCAAACGACGCAGGCGCCAGGTGGTAACGAAGCCAACCAAACCCAGCAGCAAAATCACCACCAACGCCCAGCGCAGCCACGGCATGATCCATTGATACCGATTGGGTTCCTCTTCAGGCGGCACGAACACAAAGCCCTTCAAGCGATCCAAATTTGTGACTCCTTTTTGCGCATGGATGATCTCTCCCATGGCATGGAGGCGGCCCTCGTTGACGTGCCCGATGCTGACAAGGTCCGCGTTGATCAAGCGGGCGATCTCGCGTGCTTCGGACTGCAGCCCATCCTTGGTGAACGCAGGCCGGCGTTCGCTGAAATTGGCCAGGATCCAATCGGCCATTTCGTCAGGATGCTGGATGGCGTATTGCCATCCTTTGATCGTCGCGCGCCTGACCGCCGCCACGACCTCGGAATGTTCATGCGCATATTTCGCCGAGGTGAAAAGACAGTCGCCGTAAAAATCGACCCCATAGTCCACCGGGCGGATGATGGTGGTTTTGACGCCAGCTTTTTCCAGCCGGTAAGGTCCGTCGATTACAAACATGCTCATGGCATCCGCCGTGCCCACCCGGATCTCGTCGAGTCCCCACCGGTTTGGCACGAGGATGATTTTATCCATCGATACGCCTTCACGTTCGAGCATCAGCCGCACCTCGGAAATCAACGAGCCTTGATCAAGCGCCACGCGTTTCCCGATAAGATCGTGTGGGGTTCGAATATTATCCTCCGCGCGGGTCACCAGCACTTGCGGCGAATGCTGCATGATCGCCGCGACCACGATGAAATCATTTCCTTCCAGCCGCGCGGTCACGAGCTGCGGGCCCTGGGCAATGCCAAACTCGGCCCGGCCCTCCAATACTTCCGTGCGAGAATTTCTTCGCTCATTGCTGGTCGACCGTACATCCACCTCGAGGCCTTCCTCCTGGAAAAAACCTTTCGTCTGGGCCGCATAAAGACCGGCGAACTGAAACTGATGCAGGTAGGGCAGCTGCAATGCCACCTTCGTCAACGGTTCGGCTCCAAAGGAAAATACGGCGACGGTTAAACCGGCCAAGAGGGCAAACAGTCCTCTCAGTTTTACGATTCCGATCATGGTTGAAACGCCTCGTAGTACAACCCGGCCATAAAAGGACGCTCCGAGGCCAAGTCGATTCACAATTCCGTCTGTGTACACGGAAATTGATTGCGGTCGCTCGCACCCCATCTCGAAACGGGTCGCGAATGGGCCAGAGGTCTTGATTAAGCCGCCATGGAGCAGGTTCCGGGACCGTCGATCAAACGAACGCCATCAACATGATGCGGACGACACCGCAAGAACGGCGACCCCACCCTTGGTCAGGCCGGCAAAACTCAACCCATCAGTCCACGGCGCAAAACCATGAAACCGATAAAGAAAAGACCCAGAATTAGAAACACTAGGAGCATAAACGCACATAAGGCCCGGCGAGGAATGCAGTCAAACGACGATTTAGCCCCTCATCATCAAGTCTCAAGAACGCGAGAGTCCACTCCCAGGGCGAAAAGCCCCTCCTGCTGGTTGCGCATGAGCCGGTCTTGGTCTGTAACTGTAATTGATACAGTACCGCTGCCGGGGTACTGTACTGGGCGCAATTGCACCGCTCTGCTGCTGCCGGAGCGGAGCGGTTTGCTCTAATCTGTGCCTGTCCATGCCACCATGATCACTCCCTTGAACTCGCCTGTCTCGATCCAGCCCGCCCTCGCCGTGCTGTCGCAGCCGCTGTACGCGGAACTTGCCAACTCGCTCCAATCGCTGGTTGAACAGGGAACGCTTCGCCCCGGACATCGCGTGCCCTCGGTCCGCCGGATGTCGAAGCAACGCGGAGTCAGCATCGCGACCGTACTTCAGGCGTACACGGTGCTGGAAAATCGCGGCCTGCTCGAAGCACGGCCGCAATCGGGTTATTACGTTCGCCCGCGCGCTCCCTTCCTCAGTCCGGAACCGCGGATGGCCAGGCCGATGGCGAAGCCGTCTTATGTTGGCGTAAAGGATCTCACCGCGGAGATCGTCGAGCGCTCGGGCAACAGTGACTTCATGCCGTTCGGCGCCGCGTGTCCCCATTACAGTTTGTTTCCCAACAAGAAACTGGCGCGGTTGCTGGGTTCGGTGGTCCGGCGTGATCCGACGCTGATCAGCCGTCACGCCATGAACTGGGGCTATGAGCCACTCACCCGCGAAATTTCACGGCGCTATTTGCAGGGCGGCGTGCCGCTGGCCCACGACGAACTCGTCGTCACGATTGGATGCTCGGAAGCGCTCAATCTTTGCCTGCGCGCCGTCACCAAGCCTGGCGATACGATCGCGATCGAGACGCCTGCCTATTTTGGTTTTCTCGAAATCATCCAGAGCCTGAATTTGCGCGCACTCGAAATTCCTACCTCGTCGCGCGAAGGCATCTGCCTCGATGAATTGCGCGATGCCATCAAGCAAAACGACGTGAAAGCGGTGCTGGTGATGCCGAATTTTCACAATCCGCTCGGCAGTCTTATGCCCGAGGAAAAGAAGAAGCGCCTGTACGAGCTTCTGTGCGAATTCGATTTGCCCGCCATCGAGGACGACGTCTATGCCGACACGCATTTTGGCGACGTCCGTCCAAAGCCGCTCAAGGCGTGGGACCGCGATGGCCGGGTGATGCTCTGCTCGTCGTTCGGCAAAACCCTCGCGCCGAGTTTTCGCGTCGGCTGGGCCGCGCCCGGTCGTTATCTTGAGCGGGTACGCCGGCTGAAATTTACCAACACCATGGGGACCGCCGTGGTTCTGCAGAAGACGCTCGCGGAATTTCTTCGCGATGGCGGTTACGATCATCACCTGCGTTCGTTGCGCCGCAGCTATCATCAGCAGCTGCATTTATTCGCACAAACCATGCAGCGGCATTTTCCCGAGGGCACGCGTTACAGCCGGCCCCAAGGCGGCAATGTCATCTGGGTGGAATTTCCCAAGGCCGTGGACACGCTGAAACTTTATCGTGAAGCACTGAAACACCGGATCAACACCGCGCCCGGCGCGCTATTTTCCGTGAAAGATCGCTATAATAATTGCATGCGCATGAGCTGCGGTCTGCCTTGGGCGGACGAAGTGGAGGCCTCTTTGATCAAGCTCAGCGAACTCATCAAAAAACAAATCTGAGCCGGGTGCAAAATCGCCTCGCGAAATTTTCGCCGGCGATTCCCTTCACTCTTCCTTTTCCACGGCCATGCGTCGCAATACCGCCATTCTCATTTTCGATCAGGTCGAGGTGCTCGATTTCGCTGGTCCGTTCGAGGTGTTTGCCGTGACCGACGAGTTGGCGGGCAAGGCGCTTTTCAAAGTCTTCACGGTCGCGGAGACGCCCGGCACCATTCTCACCAACAATGGGCTGAAGATCGTCCCCGAACACACATTCGAATCCGCACCTGCGCCGGACATTCTCGTCATACCCGGCGGTTTCGGCACCCGCGCCTTGCTCAACAAACCTTCGGTCCTCGAATGGATTCGAGTACGCGCCAAGCGGGCCGAAATCGTCGCGTCAGTTTGCACCGGCGCCCTGCTGCTGGCAAAGGCAGGCTTGCTCGACGGGCAGCCGGCTACGACCCATTATCAGCGTCACGACCTGCTGCGGGAACTCGCGCCCACCGCAATCGTCCATGAGGACAAACGCTTTCTCGATAACGGCCACATTGCGACTTCAGCTGGAATTTCCGCCGGTATCGACCTGTCGCTGCACCTGGTGGCGCGATTGCATGGTGCCTCAACTGCGGAGGAAACTGCCCGCTACATGGAATATCACTGGCACAATGACGGCGGAAGCCAACGTTGACTTAAACTCCGCCTAATTTGTGACCGCCTCCGAAAAAACTCCCACCAAAGCCGCGCTCGTCGCAGGTTTTATCACGATCTACCTCCTGTGGGGTTCGACTTATCTCGGAATTAAAATCGCCGTCGAAACGCTGCCGCCGTTTCTGATGGCGAGCGCGCGATTTATGGTGGCGGGCGTGCTGGTAACTGCATGGATTGCGTTTACCCGCGGCTTCAAAGCGACGCGGCGTCAATGGATCGATAATTCCATCATCGGGGGATTTCTGCTCCTCGGCGGCAATGGACTGGTCTCGTGGGCCGAGCAAAAAATCCCCTCGGCGGTCGCGACCCTCGTCGTGTCGCTCGGACCTTTGTTTATCGTTCTGCTTGATTGGGCGGTGTTGAAATTTAGCCGCGATAAATCCCACGGCAGCCGCCCCACCCTGGCCACGTTTGTCGGCATCGCACTTGGAATTGCCGGTCTGGCGGTGCTCGTCGGTCCCAACTTGGGCGAGGGTAAGGCGCAACTCGATCCCTGGCGAATTGGTGCGCTGGTGCTCGCGTGTTTTTCGTGGAGTGTGGGCTCGATCCATACGCGTTACGCGCCAAAGCCGGCTGAACCTTTCACCGCCGCGGCCATCCAGATGCTGGCGGGCAGTGTGTGGCTCGGCATTGTGAGCATCGCGACTGGCGAACCCTCGCACTTCGATTTCGCGGCGATTTCCAGCCGGTCGTTCATGGCGTGGTGCTATCTCATCGTGGCCGGCTCCTTGATTGGATTTACCACGTTCGTGTGGCTCATGAAACACAGCACACCGGCGCGTGTTTCCACCTATGCCTACGTCAATCCCATCGTCGCCGTATTCCTTGGCTGGTTGATCGCGCACGAGGCGGTTGGTACTCGAATGTTTTTTGCCGCGGCTATTATTGTTGCCGGCGTGGCTATCATTACCGCGTCCAAAAACAAGAAGCCAGCGGTCGCGACTGCGACCGACACGATTCCGGCGGTGGCGTCTGTCCCTGTTCCCGCGGTCAGCGAAGCGAAGAATCCATGACCGTTTTGTTACGCCAGCGAGCTGGCATTTCGCGCGGCAGTGACTAACTTCGTCGATCATCCCCTCACTTTATGAAAATTCGCTACGCGACACTTTCACTCATTGGAACCCTGGCATTTTTCACCGGTTGCGAGACCGTAAACGATCGCATCAAGGAAAAGCCGGCGGCATTTGCGCAAGCCGACGCGGCCGCTCAGGACAAAATCAAGCAAGGCATCATCGATATCGGCTTTAGCGAGGACCTGGTGTACGTCGCGCTCGGCAAGCCGGATCAGAAACGGGAATCAATCAGCCCGACCGGAAAAACCGTCACGTGGATTTACAATACGTATTACCAGCGCTATGACGGCACGCGTTTCGCAGGCTATTCTCGTCGCGTCTATTTCGATCCTTACCTAAAAACGTATCGCGTCTACTATCGTCCAGTCTTTGCGGAGGTCTACACCGACGAAACCGAAGAGCGCATCCGCATCGTCTTCAAAGACGGCAAAGTGGCAGTGATTGAGCAATCGAAGGATTAGGATGTGTTTTCAAACCCTGTAATCCCCGTTCCCTGTCGTTCTGAGCGCAGCGAAGAATCCACGTGTTCGCTGCTAACGTGATCATCGATCCCATGGATTCTTCACTGCGTTCAGAATGACAAACCAGATTTGAAAACACTCCATAAAGCATTTTCAGTTTTCTGCAGTGGTAGGGCGGATTATCCCTAATCCGCCGCGCGGGAGGCGCAACTCGGTCTCGGCGGATTAGGGATAATCCGCCCTACCTCAGGACAGCACCTACCGATGCATTAACGCAGGATTCGACGCAGCTCGGGTCCAATCCAACGCGCCAGCGAACGATTCGCGTAGCCCACCCATGCAACTGGCGTGGTGGTATCAAGTGGAGCACGCAGCGGTTTCCCGTCGGGCGCGACGATCACACAGCCATTCTCTTCCGCGATCAACGCGGTGCAAATATCATAGGGATGGCACGCAAGACTTGAGCGCAGCTGTAAACGCTCGAAAGCAAGTGGACGCAGATCGGCCACAAATCGATCATGCCCCACGAGCAACTCGTGAATTTGTCCACCACTGCTGAGGTATTGGTCGTCAAAAATTTCGCCGCCGGCGTCCAAGGCACGCCACAATTTTTCTTCACGTTCCGCGAGCCAAGCCTTGGCCCCGGGGAAAAATTTGGCGAACGAGGCGAATCCATGCTTCAGGTCAGTGGCACGGGAGGGACGTGGTTTCAATTTTGTGCGTCTGCCATTACCGACGTCGATCCTTTCGGCCTTCACTCCACGTCCGCGCACGACGCTGAATTGATCCGACAAATTCTGTTTGGTTACCGGCAACTCGGTCATCGCCGCGACAACGATATCACCGAGGTTGGTTTTGGTGCCGCGCTGGGGTGCAAGCCCGGCCAGACTCCAGGCTGAACGCTTGTCGTACATGATGCCGCGCGTGCCATCGATCGGATCGATGATGCATTTGAAAATTGTCTGCGCCACCGGTGTGCCGACGGGAAAGGTCGCGGCTTCCGGTCGATCCTCCAATCCTTCCATCACCAATTCCACGGGCCAGCTCCGCGGCCAGTTTTTGCCAAACCAGGCGAGAACGGCCATCTCACTTACTTTATCAATCGCGTAAATCGTATCTGCCGACGTGACCGCCGCCACCCGGGAATTTCTCCGCGAACCGCGCTTCTGCGCCTCACGCACCGACTGCCGGATCACATCCTGCAATTGGCAAAGCAACCTACGGGCTTGATCAAGTTGAACGGTCGTCACCGGGCCAGTTTTCACCGCGCCCAAAACGAAGCCAGCTCGAAAACCAACAGCGCCACGTCAAATCTTATATGGCCAGGTCGGCATCGAAAAAACACCGCCATCCACGTAGATTGTCTGTCCAGTGACAAAGTCCGCCTGGTCACCTGCAAGAAACATGACGACCTTCGCCACGTCCAACGGTTGTCCGACGCGTTTCAATGGCGCGGCTTTCGCCCACGTTTCCGCGTAGTCGGGCGATTCCGCTTTGGTGCGCTCGAGTTCGATCGCGCCCGGTGCGACGCAATTCACCCGAATGCCGTGAGGTCCAAGCTCGAGTGCCGACACCTTGGTAAATTGTTCGATCCCGCCTTTCGACGCCGTATAATCGACGAGCCGTGGAAACGGCACCTTGTTGCATCCGGAGCCGATGTTGACAATCGAGCCGCGGATTCCGTGCTCGACCATTAATTGCGCCGCGCGCTGGGTATTGAGAAAACATCCCTTTAAATTGGTTCGGATCACGCGGTCCCAATCTTCTTCGGCGAGTTCGAGCAACGGTGCCCAAGTTTGAACACCTGCATTATTCACAAGCAAATCCGGTGCACGCACGAAGGTCACGAGGACGTCCTCGTAAAATTTCATCACATCTGCCTTCACACCCACATCGCACGAGAGACCCAGTGCTTTCGCTCCGCGCGCGGAAATCAAGTCGCATACTTCCTTCGCCTTCAACTGGTCGCCAATAAATGAAAAAGCGACGTCCCAGTTTTCCGCGGCGAGGCGCAATGCGATTTCACGGCCGATCCCCTGACTTGCCCCCGTCACCACCGCCAAGCGTCGTGTCTCACTCATGATTGAATGCTGATGACATCTGTGCGACTCGCGGACAACGACTTTCCTCCAACCTCTGGTCCCCTGCCCGCACGGACTATTTCGCGACGGGAATGTGAGCGGCTTGGCGGAGAACTTCGTTTTTAGAAATTTTAAGACGGGATGCGATCGTATTGAGTCGCACGACCTCAGCTTGATTTAAAACCGTTTGCCGGTCGGAGCCGTCGCGATCGATCCATTTTACGACATGAATTTTTTGTCGGGAGGCTTTGACCAAGTCGCGGAGAAAAGATTGTTCGTCGTCGGGCAGATCCATTGGGCAGTCAGTTGGCCGGTCCGGACGGGAGACGTCAAGAGCGGCAACGAATTCTCTCCCGGCACCGGATCGCCCGACAGCCACGACTTGCTCTGTGGTTCGTAGAGTTGCATGATGTTGGAGCAATCCAACAAGCCGAAGCGAAGTTCAGCATGCGCCCGTCTTCACTTCTTCCTGCAGGAGCGGCTTTATGCCGCTCCTACAACAAGCCAATCTGAAGCCAGCTTCGAAGCAACGGGCTCACGACAAATGAATTTTCTATTCAATGCAATCGCACGCGCCGGCTACGTATTCCTCGCCGCAACCGTCTGCGTGGCGGGATTGATTCCCGCAACCAGCAGGGCCGAGGCGCTGCCATCGAAAACGTTTTTATCGCCTGCGTTAAATAAAGACCTCGCCTACCTGGTTTATCTGCCGCCCGGCTACGATCCTGCGGGAAAACCCCGATATCCCGTGATCTATCTGTTGCACGGACGGGGTGATAACATGAGTGCGTGGACGACGATCACACCCGACCTCGATCGACTGATCGCAACGGGAAAAATCCCGCCTGTCATCGCCATCATGCCCGACGCGCCTTCGAGTCACCGGGCGGGTTATTATATTGATTCTCAATTCACCGGCAGCCGCGATTCCACCGAACCACCGCCGGGTGAATTGGTGGAATCAAGCTTCACCCAAGACTTGATCGCCCACGTCGACGCCACCTACCCAACCCGTACCGATCGCACCGGACGCATCGTCGCAGGCTATTCGATGGGCGGCTACGGTGCGATGCGCTACGCGTTCGCACATCCGGAATTGTTTAGCGCGGCGATTGTCCTCAGTCCGGCCGTCTACGTGCCGCTGCCACCCAAGGATTCCAGCACGCGTGAGTTCGGCGCATTTGGACACGGCCCGAAGCCGTTCGACGAAGCCATTTACACGGCAAAAAACTATCCCGCCATCATCCCGGCGTTTGAAGCCACGGGATTATCGTTGGTGATGTTTATCGCGGTCGGTGACGACGAGCATGCTTTGGCCAAGCCAGAGGAATCGATCCACGATTTGGATTACGAAGCGCATACTCTCTACAACAAAATCCGCCGCGTATCTCGCGTCACCGCGCAGTTACGAGTGGTCGATGGCGGACACAATTGGGAAACCTGGCGTCCGACTTTCATTGAGGGAATCCAATATGTTTTCCATCAGCAGAGCCCGACCTCCCAATCTGGTTCCAGCCGTTAGTTCGCCGTTATCCTGAGGATTCGTTAACGGTGGTGTGTTCGGTTGACGCTGCCCGGGCGTTATAAGCGATTACTTGTGGATCTGGATTCACGCCATGAACGCGGCACCATTCGCCATATACGTCCGGCCACCAATTTCGGTGCTGCGTGAGACCTTTTGCCACCAACTCGCGGCGAGCCGCAGTCGGATCTGAATGGAATACCAGTGCGTTTTCGCCGAACGCTACCGCGGCCTTCGTGTCCGGAAATTGTTTCACATACCACTCCCGGCCAATCCGTGCGTGCAACACCTCGTCGGCCCAATCGTAGTCCTGGATCATGGCCCCAAAAGGATCGCCAGCTTCCACCGCGACTTCCCATTCATAGCGTTTGCCCGTCCTGGGCATCAGCGTTTGCTCGATGAAATACAAAGCACCGTGACGTTCCAGTGGACTCCGCAATGTATTTAATCGCTCGGAAAACATCACACTGAGCGGAACGAGCTTACGCCAATCGATTCCCGCGCGCACAAAACCAATCTCTCCCATCATCGCGTGGCGGGCTTCATCCCAGAGCTGCCGTGTCATGTCACGATAGTAACCCCATGGCTTGTCCCTGGTCTCAACCAGAATGCTGGCCATCATTTCCGGCACGTCGATTTCGCGCATGCGCTTATAGTATAGCATGAGCATCTTTGGTCCGGCTGCATACTTCTCGTCGTGAACAAATGTGTCAGCCGCCACACCCATGTTGTAGCGGTCAAAAAATCTTTCGTCCCGCTTGGGTACAGAATCGTAGCAATGAGGCTGCACCGAATAGAGCCGTGGCGGCGTTCCCGGCACCGCGGGCACGGAACCATCGAGATTGCCCGCTTGGGCAAGCAACGTGGTGAGAATCACCCGCCATGGTTCCAATGCCCGACGGCGATCGGCGGAAACAAGCCGCTCCACGCACTGCGCACCAAACTTCACCATCTCGTCCAGTTCGATCAGCGCGAAGCGGCAGATACGGTGGGTCGGATGATCGACCAGTTTGTTGGTATCGGCAAGGTACTGCCAGAGTGAGGCCCGCAGGAGCGGAATGGCCTGACCATAAATCCCGAACACCAAACTGCCCGTGTCCGGCGCCGCCAAAATCTCATCGAAGAAAATATCGAGCGTCTTATCTGGACATACATCCAGCCCAAGCGGCGGCTCGCGCATCTCTCCGACCCGGTTTCGCCAAGCCGTCGCATGCTCGGCACAATAATGGGCGTGCAGACTAAATCCCATTTTCAGTTCGTAAACCGGTTCGGCAGTGATCCGGTCTGTGAAAATTCCACGCAGCCGGTTGAAAGCCCAGTGGTGTCTTTTCAAACGGGCAACCGCGTCCTCCACGGCGAGGCCCGGCGTCATGGCTTCGGAAAATGTCGCTATCCCCGCCAGTGGAGGCAGCTCGCGATAAGAACGGTAGGATTTTGCATCCATAAACACGGGAGTGAAAGTTACGCTACGGATGGCGCTCAAGAATTGTCAGACCTACGAGTGATTTCGGATCCGGGGCCGGGAAAAACCAACTCGCCAGATAGCCCACCGCGATGCAAAGACAGATCGAAATCGCCAAATAAAAATAGGGATGAACCAGCTTCAGACACCACGCCAGGGTGGTCAGTGAAATGCTCACCGCGACGCCGATCGCCACGCCCTGCCAGTTGGCGCGGCGGGTGAACATGCCGAGTGTATAAGCTCCCGCGAAGCCACCGCCCAGCAATCCGGCCAATTCGATCGAGATATCGAACAGCGAGTGAATGTCGTAACGCGACAGCAGGATCGCCACGCCCATGCCGAGCAGCCCGGTTACCACGGTCATCACCTCGGCAAAGCGAACACTCGCCTTGGGGTTGGATTTCTTGACGCGCTTCTCGTAGAAGTCCACGGAGGCGAGGGTCGCCACGCTGTTCATGATGCTCGAAAGTGTCGCCATGGCGGCGGCCAAAATACCAGCGATGATCAACCCCCGGATGCCCATCGGCAGTTCGGCCGCGATGAACAGAGGGAAAGTGGCATCGATCGTAAGGAGAGGATTCATCCGCTCGGGATGCGTTTTGTAGAAAGCGTAGAGCGCGGTGCCGACAAAATAGAAAAGAAATCCACCCGGAAGCATGATCGCAGCCATGGTCCACACCGATCGACCTGCGTCGCGATCCGACTTGGTGGAGAGCACGCGTTGCATGAGCACCTGATCCTTGGGAAAGGTCAGCACCACATCGAAGAGGACAAGAAAGAGAAATCCCCAAACAGTGGCCTTGGTTAAATCCCAGCTCCAGTCGAACAGCTTCATTTTATCTTCGGTCACGGCGATGGAGAGTAACTCGCTCACGCCGCCCTTGAGAGCGTAGACGATGAAACCGATCGCGAACACGATGCCTCCCATCTTGACGATCAGCTGGACAAAATCCGTCCAGATGACTGCCTTCATTCCGCCTAGCGCCGTGTAGATCATGGTGAACACACCCATAATCAGGATGCTCCAAATCACATCGATGCCGGTGATCGTTGCGATCGCGAGGGAAGGCAGAAAAAGAATGACACTCATCCGGCTGCCGATTTGCACCGCCATGAAAAGTGCACTTGCGAGAGTGCGAATGACTGGATGAAAGCGGGTCTCGAGATATTGGAAAACCGACATCAAGTTGAGTCGGCGCAGGAGCGGCACGATCCAGACGGCCACGAAAATAAGCCCCGCGATGGCGACCAGATTGTTCGTGAGATATTGCCAGTTCGTTTCGAACGACTTCGCCGGAATCGCAATGTAGCTGATGGAACTGGTGTTGGCCGCGTACAGACTCATGCCTGCAGCCCAGAATGGAATAGTGCGACCGCCCACGAAAAAATCTGACGTCGAGGTGCGCTTTTCCTTCAAATAAAAGAAGAGCCCCATTCCGAGCATCGAGACCAGATAGACCACGATCACAATCCAATCGAGCCACCGAAGCAGCACTTTACCTGACTCGATTTCCGAAAAATAAAAATCACTGCCGATACCATTTACCTTTACCGCAGGCTTCTCCCACAGAATCCCGTTGCGCCAACCGGTGCCAATGCGAACTCCTGCCACATTCGCACTGGAATCGGTCAACGCTGCCCACGATCCAGTAATCGTGTGAAAAGTCATCAAACGGTTTTCGGTGCCACTGATCGTTTCCGCGCGCACCAAATAAAGCAGGTGTGCCTGGCCCGTAGGTTGAACTGCACCGTCAACGACACTGCCGGGCAATTTCCCCTTGTCCGTCCAACCTTCTTTTAATGTCCATCTCCATAGGCGGCCAATTTTTCCGCCGTCGCCTTCGAGAGTCAGAAACAATGCTGCGGTTTGTCCAGCGAGCGAAGTGACGCTGCCACTTTTCCCTCCGACAGTCGGCCAACCTGGACGGGCAACCCATGCAGGCACATTTGCCGCCAGATCCATTGCATACAATTGCGGTACCCCGTTCCCGTCGCGACCAGCAACGTACAGCGTATCGCGCAACACCGCGGCTTGTGCCGTTGTCAGGGGAGACGGCAGCGAAGGAAACGCTTTAGCCGTGAGCGCCCCAGCCACGAACATGAGCTCTTCAATTCCTGTCGCCGGACCGCCCGGAACTTCGGCCAACAGCACAAACGCGCGGTGACCACCGGTTGTTCCGTTAAGAATATTTCCACCGTGACTCCATTCCAGCCGACTCCACTCATCACGTTTTTCGTCAAGCCGCCAAGCAGTCGCGTTTCCCAACGCAATGGGTTGGCCATCGATCACCAGCAGGCGCGAAACTTCAGCTGCGACTGGCAGAGATGGAACCGCGCCAGTCTTGATCGATACCAGATTTTTTCCGCACAAGGTGACCGTCGCGAGAAGCGAAAACATCACCCAGCCAACCAAGCGCGGAAAGATTTGCCTCATGGTTGAATTCCCCGACCGGAGAACCGGCAGACTAGAATTTCACCGAATAGGAAAGCGAGACCACTCTGCCGCGTCCCGCAAAGTAGTTCTGGAACTGGTCAATTTGAGCCCAGGGGAGAATGTAATATTTGTTCAGCAGATTTTCGATGCCGAGGGAGAGGTCACCCCACTTTGTTGAATAGCTGGCGGTCAGATTATAGAGGGTGAGGCCGGTGGTATGCTCTTCCCCAGGCGCTCCGACGTTGATGTCGCGCGAGAACAGTTTGTCCTGATCAATTGTCAGGCTCGCCTTGGGCAGGAATTTCCAAGTCACGGAAAGATTGAGCTTATCCGGGCTGATATTTCCCATTCCTTGCTGACGGGTCAGCGGTCCGGTTTCGGTTGTTCGGGTCAGGCCCTTGGCATGCGAGTAGAGAGCATTCAGTTTGAGCGTGGGGGTTATTTTGTATTCACCAGTAAACTCGTAGCCGGTGATTTTAACCGGGCGGCGCTGCAGGATGAAATCCTTCGTGACCGGATCGACGGTCAGGCTTGAGCCGAGATCCGAATAAGACCGGTAATAGGAAGCGCTGAAGCTGGCTTTCCTGCCGTGCCAGGTCACACCGCCCTCTTTGTTGTCCACAATGACCGCCTGCAAATCGAGAATACCCGCCACTGACTGGTTGTCGGTATTCACGTTGCGAAGCGGGATGCCTACATTTGGCAGTGTGAATCCCTTGCTGTACGAGCCGAACACCGACCAGTTTTGCGGAAGTCGCACGATCACGCCCGCATTGGGCAAAGTGTCCTGGTAGGTCAGCGTGCCGCCCTTCACGAACTTTCGGCCGTTGAAGTAGGTGGTGGTGTAATCCTCGACCTGGAGTTCGCCGTCCTCGTGGCGCACGCCACCGCTCACGGTCACTGGACCGTGCGTGTATGAAACCTGCGCGAAAGGTGCGTTGCTAATATAGTTCATCGGCGGCACCCATACGCGATTCGTCAGGGCCAGCCGTTGTTGGGCTGTCTCATTGAGATAGTCGTAACCCGTATTGATCTCGAGGCCTTCGACATTGAGCAAATTCTGGCGAGTCCAGGAACTCCGCACGCCCTTCTTCTGGGAATTAATCTCCGACTGGTCGGTCAGCGTGCCGGGCGGAGCGATATCCGGATCCTGTTTATCGGCGCCACCGAGTTCCGCCACAAAACGCATCGCCTGGCTCGCCTTGTAGGCTTGAATGTTCAGTGAGCCGCCAAAAACAGCATCATTTCTGTAAGCCAGCGCATACTGCGCGAAATCATTGAACTCGGTTTTCGCTCCAAAAGGGACGCCTCGCTTGGAAGAATCGGTAATGCCTAGTGCGCGATTACCCAGGTCCTGGACATAGTGCCCGCGGCCTTCGATGCGGAACTGGCTGACGGTCAGCGTGAGGCGTTGGGTGTTGTTTTCACCAAAGGTGTGTCCCGCCTTGAGAAATAAATTCTTTGAATCCGAATCCACGGTGGAGCCGCTCTGACTCATGCCTAGGCGGCGCCCATGTGCATCGTAGGCCATGCCGCGCTTCGCAAACGCCACGCCAAAGAGCAGATCATTCGCGCCCTGCTTGTGGGCATAATTGAGCCCCACCCGCCAGCCATCGCTGTCATTGTAGCCTTGTCCGTAGAATTTTGTCCGCAAGGTGGCCTCGTTTCCCTCCTTGGTCGGGCTCTTGGAAATATAATTAATGATGCCGCCAGCGGCGCCGATGCCTTCCGAGGCCGAGGGTCCGTTGATGACTTCGATCTGGGAGACGATGTCCATGTCGGTGAAAGTTCCATTGCGACTGCCTTCGCGGAGCGGCGTCGTCTGGGAAATGCCATCGAACAGACGGAGAGCGACGCGACCGCGCAACGTCTCCCCGGTGTTGTTCATTGCCTGCGTAGCGGGGGCATAGCCCGGGACTGTTCGCGAGAGCACGGCGGTGGCATCATCCGTGAGCAATGCGGTATTCGCGATTTCGTCCGGTGAGACCAGTTTGATGGCGCCAGGAATCTGGTCGATGGCCTTCGGTGAACGGTAGCCGGTCGTGACGGTAAATTTTTCCAACTCGATCGCATCTTCCTTCTTTTTTTCCGAGTTGGTGTCCGCCACGGAGGCACTGGTTTGGGCGTGACCGGCAAGAGTGAAGGCAGCGAACAGCAGCGAGGCGGCCAGCGCTGCGGAGAATTTAGTTCGGGCAGGATATGTTTTCATGGGGCTGTTCAAGCAAACGTTTGCACTTGGGTTAGAGGTAACTGGAGGTCTTCGGAGAAAGCGGAAATTGAGTCGATCGCGTCAGGCACTGATCCGTCCGTGCTGGGCAAAGCGGGTACCGTTGCGCAGCAACCGGCGATATTCCGAGGGGGCGGAAACGGGCGAAACCATGTTTGGGGCTTGCGGGGGTGAAGGGTAAACGCTGAGTTTAAGCAAACGTTTGCACGCCGGACCCTTTTTTGTTTTAACCCTCGTGTCAACTTTTTTGTCGGCACACGATCCAGCCTTGCCCTCATCATGAACCCTTCGATGACTTTCCCCTCGCCCGCGCACATCAGGCTCGGTGGCCCGCTCGGTCGGGCTCTGGCTGCGAGCCAGTCCGCCCATCTCGCGCATTTCATTCGGGACGAAACCAGCCCGCCCATCGCGTTGTTCTGTCCAGAGCACACCGCACATAATCACGAGGGCGATTGGTATGGCGAACATGCGGGCAAGTGGCTGTGTGCCGCGGCCCGCGCCGTGGAACGCACCGGTGACGCCACCCTTACGGCAAACTTGCGCCGGGTCGCCGACTATCTGGTCAGCGTGCAACATCCAGACGGCTACCTTGGCACGTACGCACCGGAACGACGCTTCATGTGCCGGCAAGTGAACGGTCCGCGCACGTGGGATGGCGCTCCTGGAGTGCGCACGTGGGACATTTGGGTTCATAGCTACCTCATCCTCGGACTGCTCGAAACCGGTCGGGCTCTCGCCCAACCCGCCTACGTCGCTGCTGCCAAAAAAATCGGTGACCTTTGCTGGCGAACCCTGACCGAGGGAGAAATAAACATTACCGCTCTCGGCAATCATCACGGTCTGTCCGCCACCATCTTGCTGGATCCCGCCGTTGAACTCTATCTGACGACCCGTGAGAACAAATATCTGGAACTCGCGAAGTTGATATTAAAACAAGCGAATGAATCTACCGCATTGGACTTGCTTCCCCAGGCATTGGCTGGCGTCGATGCCGCGTTCATCGCCACCGGCAAAGCCTACCAGCTCTCGTGGAATCTCGTCGGAATGGCAAAACTCTACAAGGCGACCGGCGAAGTGCGTTACCTGCAAGCGGTGCAAAAAATTTGGGAGAGCATCCGGCAGCACCACTTGACTCTCGGTGGCGGGCCGTGGGGCGGAGTCGCGCATCGCTCGCGCGAAGTATTTAATCCGCCAAACGTATTCAGTCCGTATGGCTACGTCGAAACCTGCTCCACGTTTTCCTGGATTCAATTGAACCGAGAGCTGCTCGCGGTCACTGGCGAGGCGAAGTATGCCGATGAAATCGAAAAGTCCGCGTACAATGATTTGCTGGGCGCTCAGTCGCCCAGCGGCGACAACTGGTGTTATTATTCCTTCCCGAATGGACGGCGCGTGTTCACCACTTACTGGCGCTGCTGTAAATCAAGCGGCCCATGGGCTCTCGAAGAACTTCCCGCGCTCGCCTGTGGCGTGACCGCCGAAGGAAATATCGTGCTCAATCTCTACGGCCCTGGGCAGGCGACACTGTCCACGCCGCAGGCGGGTACAGTACAGCTCGATCAGGTCACCCGCTACCCGTTCGATGGAACGATTCGAATCACGGTAAAACCGGAGCGCACGGCTAAATTTGCGATTTTAGTGCGCATTCCCGCCTGGGCCGAGCATGCATCCCTCCGAATCAACGACAAGGATGTGTCTGGTCCCCATACCGTGAATTCCTACGTACCATTGAACCGGCACTGGGAGAATAGTGACGAGATCACACTGCAACTGCCAATGACCCCAAAGCTGCACCGTCAGACTAACCGGAACGTACAGGAGTCGCGGGCTCCAGATGGTTCACCGGTGAGCCAGGAAGTGCTGCGCTTCGATTACGTAGCAATCACCCGCGGACCGCTGGTTTATTCGACGAGTCTCATCGACGGTTTTAAAATGGAGGAGACCGTTCGCCTCGCGGCTGGACCCGAACACGAATTACTTGAAGTGCTCGATGCGCCCGAAGGTCACGAAGCCCCCGCGATAAGGCTCAGTCTCGCCAGTCGTCCTCCTCTCATTTTTGTTCCTTACGTCGAAGCCGGTGGCCGTGAGGATGGCAAATGGCGCCTCACTTGGTTGCAAGTCGCGCCGGAGTAATTCCCAAAAAAGAGAGACTCGTAGAGCGAGTTGGCCGGGGAACGGATGCAGGTGGTCGCCGATTTCCAGATCGGCGATTGGCTACCGCCACGATGGACAAATTGATCAAACCGTTTTTTTCTTCCGGAGGAAACGCCGCAACTCGGTTTGCGTCGGCATCGCTGACGAAGTGCCAGGTTTGGTAATCGAAAGAGCAGCCACCGCCGTTCCGAGCCGGGCCGCTTCGTCGATCTTTCCCGGATAGCGGACGAGTCCGGCGGCAAAACCGCCACAGAACGCGTCACCTGCACCTGTGGTATCTACCACCCGAACGCCGCGGTGGGCTGGAATAAAAAGATGTTTGTCCCGCTCAGAAATGAAGCAGCCCCGACTCCCCAGTGTCACGATAAGTGTAGGTACGCCGAACTTCCGGCAAAGTGCATGCAGTGCGATCCATGACATCGCCTTGAGGTTCCGTTCGTTAAAGCGACGACGCCGGATTTCCGGCAGTTGCTGCACCAGCGCAATAAACTCACTCTCGTTCGGAATTAAAATGTCGACGTGCTTGAGCAGCCTTGGATCAAAGTCGCTCCTCATCGGCGCGGGATTTAATACGGTGATGGCTCCCGCTGAACGGGCAAGCCGGAGTACGTGCTCCGTCGTCGCAAGATTGGATTCCATCTGGGTGAGCACGACCTTTGCGTCTGCGAGCAGCGCGCGAGGGACGTCAGTCGGAGAGAGGTGAGCATTGGCTCCCGGTTCGATCACGATCTGGTTCTGGCCCTCCCGATTAATCATGATTACGGCGGTACCGGTCGGGTGGTCGGATTTGAGCGCCAACCGGCAACCGATCTTTTCGCGTCGATAGAATCGCGTCACCTGGTCGGCAAATTCACCAGATCCCATGGCCCCCACAAACGCCGTCGGCACTCCCACGCGTCCACACGCGATGGCTTGGTTTGAGCCTTTCCCGCCCTGCCCCACCGCCAGCCGTGCCATGATAGTCTGCCCGCCGATGGGGAAATCCGCGCAGGAAAAAGTCATATCCTGCATGATGCTGCCGACAACAACGACCTGCGGAGAAGTGGACATGGAAATGGATTAAAGGGGCGGCCCGCCTGAAAGCGGCGGTAGGGTATCGCCAATCGGAGTCAATCGAGGGCGGCCAATGCAAACGTTTGCTTCACCTTTGCGTCAAGCAAACTTTCGCGTCTGCAATCAGTCGTTTAACACGACTTTCGGATAATTAATTCCGGAAGCAGCTTGAGGCTCGTGGCCGGGCGGGTGGCGTCCTCGATGCGTTTCAGCAGCAGTTCCGCGGCGCATTTGCCCACTTCATAAGCAGGCTGGCGCACAATGGTCAGAGGCGGATTAAATACATCCGCCAGGGTCAAATCATCGAACCCCACGATGGCGATTTGCTTGGGAATTTTCAGCCCGTGCGCCGCAATGGCCTCGAGCGCGCCCGCCGTCATCAGTCCATTGCAAACAAACAAAGCCGTGGGAGGATCAGAGAGGGAAAGCAATTCGTTCGCCAGTGTCTGCCCGCTCTCCTGCTTGTAGTCACCGAAGCGAACCAGTTCCGATCGGATCGTAAGACTGGCTTGGGCGTGCGCGTCCTTGTAACCGCGCAGGCGCTCGCGCCCGGTCGAGGAATCCGCCGGCCCACCGATCAGACCAATGCGTCGATGTCCGCGAGCAATGATGTGCTCCACCGCTTTCAGTGCGCCGGCGTGATTATCGACTTCGACCTTGTCGAGGTTCCCCGTCGAGAGACTACGATCCACACACACCACTGGCGTCCCGTTTCGCACTACCTGCAGCACCGCCGGATCGGTCTCGTGAATCGGAGGCAAAATGATTCCGTCCACGGATTCGGACTGCAGCACATCAAGATAAAACCGCTCCTTCACCTCATCCTCGTCGTAATTACACAGCAACACCGCAAAATTATTTTTGTAGGCCACATCTTCCACCCCGCGCGCAAGATCGGCAAAAAACATATTCTGGATGTTCGGAATGATCAGCCCAAGCAGGTGGCTTGAACCGTCCCGCGTGCGAAGCCGGCGGGCCACGCGGTTCGGTCGATACCCCAACTCGCGCATAACCTTCATCACCCGCTCCTGGGTCTCCGCCCCGATCTTGCCCGTCTGGTTGATCACGCGGGATACGGTCGAGATGTTCACTTTCGCCCGACGGGCCACATCGATCAAACTGGGAGTCTTTTTCATGAGAAGGTCTGGCAATCGTTTGCGCGGGTTGGCGGATGCAACAAGTGAAGACCGCGGTGGAGTTTTCAAAAAATCGCGGGCAACTTGCAGGTATCCACGGACGCAAGCAAGCCTCGAGCATTCCCGAAGCCCAATGAATCGGGCACGATTTTGATAGACATGCCAGAAACATCGCGCAAACGTTTGCCTGAAGTTCTAACGTTCCATCGCAATCGCGCGAATTCAGGCCCCACCGCGACGTCCTGCCCCTCACTTTTCTGTGTTTTCTCCCAACGATTCTGCCAACGTGTCCTTGTACCCTCTTCATCCATGAGCAAGCCGCAGCGCGCACCGGTCGCCCAGATCGCCGAATACCAGCTCTCCCATTTCAGTACCGGCGCCCATCTGCCAACCCCCGGCAAGATGCCGGGCTGGCCGATGAACAATATTGGTCAATGGCGCATCGACGTGAACGACAATGCCGAGGTCTGGCTGCGCGATCTCCGTGAATGGCGCCACGAGCATCTGATCCGGATGGGCTACAACGACGCCCAATATCGCCGTCCGGAACTCGCCTGGTCACAGCGCAATTTTGTTCATACCCAGATGATGGTCGAAGACCGGTATTTTTATGATCCGGTCGCAGGTAAATACACAGTGGATAAATACCTCGACGACCTTGAACGCCGCTACGGAGGAATCGACAGTGTGCTGATCTGGTATGTGTACACCAACATCGGCATCGATGACCGCAATCAAACCGACCTCGCTGGCGATTTACCGGGTGGCCTGGCTGGCTTGAAGGAGGCAGTCGCGGATTTTCATCGCCGGGGCGTAAAAGTTTTTATCCCGACCATGGCTTGGGACAATGGCACCAAACCCACGGGCACGACCGATTGGGAAGCTGTCATTCGACTCGCCGCCGCCGTCGGCGCCGACGGTGTTAACGGTGATACTTACAATGGAGTCCCCCGTGCTTTTCTCGATGCTTCACAAGCGATCGGTCACCCGGTCGTCTTTCAACCCGAGTCTGTGCCCACGGCCGACGAAGGCCTGATATGGAACAACCAAAGCTGGGGCAAGGCCTCCATTGAGATCATCCCGGCAGTCAGCAAACTCAAGTGGCTGGAACCGCGCCATATCATCAATGTTGAAAACCGCTGGGCCCGTGACCGAACGGACGATTTCCACTACATCTTCTTCAATGGCCTGGGCTACGTCAGTTGGGAAAATGTCTGGGGCGTATGGAATCAATTCACACCTCGAGATGCCGAGGCCTTGCGACGGATCGCGACGGTGCAACGTAAATTCGCCGACCTTCTCGTCAGTCCCGACTGGGAACCGTACGCCCTCGCGCTTCAGCAAGGCGTATTTGCCACCAAATTTCCCGGTCGTGACGCAACGCTGTGGACGATCGTTAACCGCAACGAATACGACATGACCGGCGAGCAGCTTCGCGTGGCGCATGTTGAAGGTCGGCGTTACTATGATGTCTGGAACGGCATGGAGATTTCTCCGCGATTGGCCGGCGGGCAGGCGGTGATTGCCGTTGGACTCGAAACGCGCGGATTTGGCGCGGTGCTTGCGGTTGAACGCGGTGCTGAAATCGACGGGCTGACCGCGTTTCTCGCGCGTATGAAGGATCTCACCAAGGTGCCACTGCAATCGCTCTCCAACGTCTGGCAGGCAATCCCACAACAAATCGTCCCCATCGCGTCGACGAAGCCGGCGGCCACCGCTCCAGTCGGAATGGTAACGATTCCGGCGGGTGAGTTCGATTTCAAGGTCAGCGGCATCGAGATCGAAGGCTACACGTGGAAGGGCCTCGATTTCCAATACCCGTGGGAAAATTCCCCGCGTCGCGCGCATTTGCAGCGGATGAAACTGCCGTCGTTTCACATCGACCGTTATCCGGTCACCAACGCCGACTATAAGAAATTCGTCGACGCCACCAGTTATCATCCCAAGGACGATCATCATTTCCTCCGCCACTGGAAAAACGGTGCACCGACGGCAGGTTGCGAGAAAAAACCGGTCACGTGGGTGTCGCTGGAGGACGCGCGGGGGTACGCCGCTTGGGCGGGCAAACGCCTGCCGCATGAGTGGGAATGGCATTACGCAGCCCAGGGCACTGATGGCCGTCTGTATCCTTGGGGCAACGACTGGAATACCGTGGCGATGCCAAAGCCCAATCGAGGTCGCACACTGCTTCCGCCCGCCGACGTTGACGCCCATCCGGCAGGCGCCAGCCCGTTCGGCGTCATGGACCTTGTCGGCAACGTCTGGCAGTGGACCGATGAATTCGCCGATGAGCACACTCGCGCCGCCGCTCTTCGCGGTGGCAGCTCGTACCAGCCACAGACCTCGCACTGGTATTTCCCCCAAGCCTACCAACTCGACCAGCACGGGAAATACCTCCTGATGTCCCCCAGCAAAGACCGCAGCGGCATGCTCGGTTTTCGCTGTGTCGTCGACGCCGGCTGAATAATCCACAGTCTCGCCGTTATGCGCAGCAAACTGTTCGTCCCGGGATGCCGTCCCGAACTTTTCCCCAAGGCTCTGGCCAGTCAGGCGGACGCACTGTCTTTTGATTTGGAAGACGCCGTGCCCGAAAGTGGCAAAGTCGAGGCACGCCGGCTCGTTGGCTTGGCGCTGCAGTCGCCCGAGTTCGCAACGACCACGAAGATTTTGATCGTGCGCGTGAACAGTCTGGCGACCCCACATTTCCAAGCGGACCTCGCGGCGGTGATCGGACCGCGCCTCGATCTACTCAACCTGCCGAAAGTGGAGTCGGTGGAAGATGTGCGCGTCGCCGCCAAAGCCTTGTCTCTGCTTGAAGCGGAGCGCGGCCTCACCCGCCCCATTGGCATTCTGGCCAACATCGAATCTCCCCTTGGCCTCCGGCTGGCCTCCGAAATCGCCAACGCCGATCCACGCGTCGCCGGATTGCAACTCGGTTTCGCCGACCTTTTCGAGCCGCTCGGGATTGATCGCAACGATGCTGCAGCCGTTCATCAAATCCAGCTCGCCATGCGCCTTGCAGCGGGCGAGGCCGGAATCTGGACCTGCGATGCGGCGTACGGTGAAATCAAAAACCTCGAAGGTTATCGAGCGGAAGCGCTCGCCGCCAAACGACTCGGCTACGTCGGCAAGACATGTATTCATCCGAGTCAGATTGCGTTGGCCAACGAGATTTTTCGCCCCACGGAAGCGGAAATCGACTTTGCGCAGCGAGTGGTCGAAGCCGCCCATAATGCGGAACTAACCGGAACCGGCGCCTTCACGGTCGACGGCAGAATGATTGATGCGCCTTTCATCAAACGCGCCCGTGTCATCGTCGCGATTGCCCGCCACCTTCCTCCACTCGCGCCCTAAATTTGTCCGTATGCCTCTGAAAAAACGCGACTATACTCCAAATGCCCGCGGCCCGTTAAACGGCATCCGCGTGATCGATCTCTCGCGGCTCTTTGCCGGCAACGTCTTGACTCAAATCCTGGGCGATTTCGGAGCCGAGGTGATCAAGGTCGAACCGCCCGAGGGCGACACGCTCCGCGCCTGGCAAACGAACGGCGTGGAGACGCACTGGAAAATTTATTCGCGCAACAAGAAGAGTCTCGCACTCGACCTACGTAAACCCGAGGCCATCGAACTTCTTCTTCGCCTGATTCCCTCCGCCACTCTTTTCATCGAAAGCTTCCGTCCTGCTACACTAGAGAAAATGGGACTCGCTCCTGACCGCCTGCTCGCGCTCAACCCGAAACTCGTCATCACCCGCATCTCCGGCTGGGGTCAGGACGGCCCCTACGGTCAACGGCCCGGCTTCGGCACCATTATCGAAGGCATGTCGGGCTTCGCTTCATTCAACGGTTTCGCCGATCGCGAGCCCGTGCTGCCTCCCATGTACCTCGCCGACGGTGTGGCAGGCCTCTATGGCGCGTCCGCGGTGATGATCGCTTTGCGCGAAATCGAACTCAACGGCGGCCGCGGTCAGGTCATCGATCTGCCCTTGCTCGATCCGCTTTTTTCCATTCTCAGTCCGCAGGCCGCGAATTACCGGCTCACCGGCAAGGTCAAACCGCGCACCGGCAGCCGCTCGACCAATTCCGCCCCGCGCAATGTCTACCGGTGCAAGGACGACAAGTATGTCGCTGTTTCGGGTTCAACCCAGGGAATGGCGGAACGTCTTTTCCGCGCCATCGGGCGTGCCGAGCTGGTCGACGATTCGCGTTTTCGTACCAATGCCGGTCGCGTGAAGCACGCCGAGGAGCTCGACGCCATTATAGGCGCCTTTGTCGGACAGCTCACACAATCTGAGAACGTCGCGTTTTTTGAAAAAGCTGAAGTGACGGTTGGTCCCATCTACGACGTGTCACAAATCATCGAGGATCCTCATTTCATTCAGCGCGAGATCGTGGCCGATTATCCTGATCGGGAAACGACGAGTATTCCCATGCATCACGTCGTCCCCCGACTGCTCGGCACGCCCGGTTCGATCCGGACCCGCGCCCCCGATTTGGGTGAACACAATCGGGAATTACTGGCGGAATGTGGCGTGGCTGATTCTGCCTACGACAGTTTGCTCACGGCAGGTATAGTTATTGAAAGGGGGCGCCCAACGACCGCCGCGCAGTAATCGGCCCGAACGAAGCCGGCCTTCCGTCACTCTTTCTTCGAGAACGATGCAGCTGTCTCACGCTTGAGTTCGCGAGTCATGAGCGCGTGGAGCGCGTCCGCCGGCTTTTTATGCTGATAGAGAATCGCGTACACTTCGGACAAAATCGGCGCAATGATGCCACGTTCCTTGCAAAGTCCATGGAGCGCTTCCGTCGTGCGATGACCTTCGACAACTGATTTCCGACCCGCGAGCAATTCCTCGACCGACTGCCCCGCGGCGATCTTTTCGCCAAACTCGCGATTGCGGCTCCACGCACCGTGACAGGTTGCCACCAGGTCGCCGAAACCGCTCAAACCGTAGAAAGTATCCTTGTTCGCCCCGAGCGCCTCGCCCACGCGGACCATTTCAGTCAGCGAGCGGGTAAGCAGCGACGCTTTCGAATTATCGCCCAACTTCAGTCCGTCACAAAAGCCCGCCGCGATCGCATAGATGTTCTTCAAACTCGCCCCGTATTCGGCGCCCGCGAGATCGTCCGTCAGATAAATCCGCAGCGTGGCACCGCTCATCGCTGCCTGAACTTTTCCCACAAAATCGTCCACGTTGACTGCCGCCATTACCATCGCCGCAGGCAATCCGCGGGCGACCTCGGCGGCATTGGTCGGACCAGTCAGCGTGCCGCAATTCAGACTCGGCAGCATTTGTTTCATGACTTCGCTGGGGCGCAAGTGCGTGCCGATCTCAAGGCCCTTCGCCAGGCTCAGGAAAAGCTGAAACCGCGCGGTCTCGTGCAAGGCCGCGCGCATTTGCTCACACCACGTGCGCAAGGTTTGGGACGGGCAGGCGATCAGGGCGACGTCCGCCTCGAGCAGGGCGGACCGCAGATCGTGCGTCACCTCGATCTTTTCGGGGATGGTGAAACCGGGCAAATAGTCCGAATTCTCGCGCGTCGTCCGCAGTGCCGCAGCGTGTTCCGGCCGGCGTGTGACCAGCGTGGTGTGCTGGTTACGGCGCGCCAGATGCAACGCCATGGCCGTGCCCCAAGCGCCCGCACCAATGATGGCAAAATTAAGTGGGCGCGGATCGGACATGACGAAATATCAGGTTTTCAAAAAGCCGGGAATTTTTTCCCCGGCGAGCATAGCATCGAAATTCTCGCGGGCGTTGACCAGCTCGAACCGGCTGCCGGACACCAGCACTTCGGCCGGTGCGGGGCGCGTGTTATAGCGGCTCGCCATCGTGTAACCGTACGCACCGGCGCTCATGAACGCGACCAGTTCGCCTTCGCCCACTGCTTGCAAGGTGCGATCCTTGGCAAAGCAGTCACCCGATTCGCAAATGGGGCCAACGATGTCCGCTTGCAGCGCCGCGCGTGAAGAGTCGCGCAACAGTGGCACGATTTCGTGGTAGGCTTCATACATCGCGGGGCGCACCAGATCGTTCATCGCGGCATCGAGCACGAGGAAGTTTTTGTTTGCGCCGCGCTTGAGGTACTCGACGCGGGAAAGCAGCACGCCGGCATTGCCGACGAGGAAACGACCGGGCTCGAGAAGAATTTTCAGTCCCAAGGGCGCGAGCAAAGGCGAAAGCGCTGCGCCGTAAGCTTCGGGCGTGAGCGGGCGTTCGCCTTCGGGCTTTGCGCTCCACCACGCCGCGTCACCGCTCGCGAGCGCGTCCTGATAAACGATGCCGATGCCGCCACCGATGCTGAAATAGGAAATGCCGAACTGTTTTTTGAGCTGCTCGACGAACGGGACCACCTTCTTCACCGCTTCCACGAAAGGCGCCACCGATGTGAGCTGTGAACCAATGTGCATCTGTACGCCCTTGATCTCGATGTTCGGGTACTTGGCGGCGGCCTCGTAGGCGGCGAGGGCGTGCTTCAACGGAATGCCGAACTTGTTGTCGCTCTTGCCCGTGGTGATTTTGGCGTGAGTCTTGGCATCGACATCGGGGTTGATCCGGATCGCGATGGGAGCTTTGCGACCGAGCTGACCGGCGACGTGATTGATGCGCGCGAGTTCCGGTTCGCTTTCGACGTGGAAGCCATAAACACCCGATTCCAAGGCCAACTTGATCTCGGCGGAAGACTTGCCGACCCCGGCAAACACGCTCTTTGAGGCGCTTCCGCCCGCAGCCAGAACCCGGGTGAGTTCGCCGCCGCTCACCAAATCGAACGCGCCGCCGAGGTTCGAAAAGAGCCGCAGGATAGCGAGGTTGGAGTTCGCCTTCATGGCGAAGCAGATCTGCACATCCAAGCCAGTCAGGCTGGAACTCAGGCGGCGAAAATTGTCTTCAATCGTCTTCGCGCTGTAGACGTAGGTGGGCGTCCCGTGCAGCTGGGCGATCGCCGCCAAATCGACGGATTCGCAGTAAAGTTTCTGACCGGAGTAGTGGAATTGATGCATTGCAGTAAAGTGTGCGTGAAACGTGTCGAGATACCGGGAATCCACTTGAAAGGAAGCGTTTTTTGGCGATCTAACACTCTATGTCCTACGCGATGCGACGATTTCTCAACCACCTGCCGATCCAGATCGGCACGCGGAGTGATCGTCGCCTCAAAACGACGGGACTGAAAAACGCTCAGTTTGCGAGTTTTCTCGAAACGGCAGGATTCCGCCACCATCACGTCGACCACTATGATCGCAGCATGCGTCGCCGGCGGTTCGTAAAACGATTGGTAATTGTCTCGCTCTTATTTTTTGGGATCTGGGTCGCTTTGGAAAGTGCCAAGGCGCTGACCCTGTTCTGAGCGCCGACCGCGCAAAGTAGTTTGCCAGAAGGCAGGTACGCGACTTAGTGGTCGCTGATACCATGAACCCTGAGATGTATGTGTGGATTTCAATCGGAGCTATTGTGTGGGGATTGCTCGATTGTCTTTTTGGCTACCGAATATTCAGGGTCACATTAGGGGTGGTTGGAGGCGTATTTGGCGTCATTTTCGGGCAGGCGGCAGGCATTGCCTTGGGATTCGGCTTGGGCGGCCAAATCGCCGCAATGGTCCTGTGTGGCCTTCTCGGCGCCGGAGTGGCTTTTTTACTCTATACGGGCGCGGTTTTCGTGGCCGGGTTTGGCTTTGGCTCGACCCTCGGAATATTGCTCCTGTCCCACTACAACCAGATGGTAGCCCTGATCAGCGGGGTGGTACTCGGCATTATCGGTGGGTTTTTAGCGGTGAGCCTGCAACGCGTACTGATCATTCTTGCCACGGCTTTGTTGGGCGCATTCCGCGCGACTGTCGCAATTGGCTACTTTGTGAGCAAGCTGGACTGGCTTTATTACTATCAAAACCCGCAGCAAATCCCGGTGATGATCGATGCCAACAGCTGGATGTTTCCAGTGATACTCGGAATGACGGTGGTGGGTGTCATCGCGCAGTTCGAACTCGGTGGATCGCTCGCGAAAAAGAAAAACGCGGGCCGTGCCGACTAGCCTTGCCGGATTCACCGCCGGTTGCACACTTCGCCCCGATGAAACCCCTTCTCGCCACCGTTTTCTCCCTAATGCTCGCCGGTTTGTTTTGTTTGAGCGGATGTAACAACGCCAGCCGGCTACTGGCCACCGGACTGGAAATCGAGCTAACAGGGATTGAACGGGAATCTGATGGCTCCGTCGCAGTCTCCTGGCAGATCAAGAATACAAATATCGTCCCTTATCTGCTCAGTCAGGTGAACCATAAAGTCCAATTGAACGGCACCTCCCTCGGCACAATCACAGAGAAAGAGGCACTCGCTCTTCCCGCCAACAGCCATGGCGGGCGTACCAGCAAGCTCACACACGTGGATGCGAATGCCAACCGGGTGCTCGCCGAGGCCATCGCTGCCGGCTCGGGAAATTACCGCATCGATTCACAAATCACGGTTTTGATTTACGACGACAATGACGAGAAATCGGTGCTCACCAACTCCAGCACCGTGAAAGTGACCGCCAAATAAAAACGGCTTCGAATTGCTTCGAAGCCGTGGATGGCCGGAGGAAAATCAGGCCGCGAGGCGGTGAGTTTTGACCGGGAAAGCGTGGACTTCAGCTTTGAGCGGGAGGCGGATTGGTTGCGCCACGGTTAACGGATGCAGTTTACGGCCGTACATCGTGACTGTCCAAGCCACGAGGCCCGTGACGAAGAGCACTGAGACCACCTCGCCGGCGTCGAAAGAATGGTTGCTTGCATAAGACGCCAGACCCAACAGGGCCGCGGTAACGAGAGAGATAAGTGCTGTTTTCATAGTATCGGTTGATTGATACCTGAAGAACACGACCTCCGGTTCAAAAGTTACAAAAAAAATTCAATCCACTGCTCACAGGCACAAAAAAACGCGACCAAAGTCGCGCCTGAAAGCAATTTGCCTGATCAAAATCAGCCGGCGCCACCGGTCGAATTGGAGACCGGTTTGAACTTCGTGCGGAAAAGTGCCGACAAATAATCGCGATTCATCCGGGCGATAAAGTCGTGCGAAATCAGCTTCGGACAAACCGCGCTGCACTCATACTGGTTGGAGCAATTGCCAAAGCCCGCTTCGTCCATCGTCTGAACCATCGCCAGCACACGTTTATCGCGCTCGGGCTGACCTTGTGGCATCAGTCCCAGATGAGAAACCTTGGCCGCGACAAAGAGCATCGCTGACGCATTTTTGCAGGCGGCCACGCAAGCTCCGCAACCAATGCACGTCGCTGCATCCATCGCGAGATCGGCATCATCCTTTGGTACGGGAATGGAATTCGCGTCCGGAGCTGCGCCCGTACGCACAGAAATAAATCCGCCTGCCTGCTGAATTTTGTCAAACGCAGCCCGATCCGTCACGAGATCCTTGACCAACGGAAAAGCTTTCGCTCGAAACGGCTCCACGACGATCACGTCACCGTCACGAAAACTGCGCATGTAGACCTGGCAGGTCGCGACACCTTTCCCCGGACCGTGTGGCTTGCCGTTAATCGTGCACGAGCACGTCCCGCAAATGCCCTCGCGACAATCGTGCGCAAAAGCGATCGGCTCCTCTCCTTTCGTCGTCAGGCCGTCGTTTACGACGTCGAGCATTTCGAGAAACGACATGTTTGGACTTACGTCCGTCGCAGAATAATCGACAAACTTACCGGGTTGATCCGGACCCGCCTGACGCCAGACGCGCAGTGTGATGGAAAAAGTCTTGGTGCTGTTGTTGGCGACCATGGTAAAAATCCTCGGGCTTACTTGTAGGAGCGAACGCTCATTTTCGTGAACTCGTAGTTGAGCGGCTCGGTGTTGCGCAGCGGCGTCTTGCCTTCGCCTTGAAATTCCCAAGCGGCGACGTGCGCGAACTTCTCGTCATCGCGTTTGCATTCGCCATCGGGATATTGGTATTCCTCGCGGAAATGTCCGCCGCAGGATTCCTCGCGGGTCAACGCATCGCGGCAAAGGAGTTCGCCAAGTTCGATAAAATCGGCAACGCGGCCCGCCTGTTCGAGCGATTGATTCAAGGTTTCGGCCGAGCCGGGCACATTGACGTTTGACCAGAATTCCTCACGCAACGCCGGGATCTGTTTGAGTGCGGTCTCCAAACTTTCCTTCGTGCGGGCCATGCCACAGTGCTCCCACATAATTTTGCCGAGGCGTTTGTGGAAATGACTCACGGGTTCCCTGCCCTTCGTCGAGAGCAGGCGTTGGGTCATGCTCTGGACATTCTCCTCTGCCTGCTTGAACTCCGCGCGATCGGTGTTCGGACGTGAACCGGACTTCTGACCTGCGAGATAATCACCAATCGTGTACGGAAGGACGAAATAACCGTCGGCCAATCCTTGCATGAGCGCGGAGGCGCCGAGGCGGTTGGCGCCGTGGTCGGAGAAATTCGCTTCGCCGAGTACGAAGAGTCCAGGAATGTTGGACATCAAATTATAGTCCACCCAGAGACCGCCCATCGTGTAGTGCACCGCCGGGAAAATCCGCATCGGCGTCTGGTATGCGCTCTCCGCGGTTATCTCATGATAGATATCGAACAGATTGCCATAGCGCTCGCGCACGGCTGGTTCACCGAGTCGTTTGATGGCGTCGGAGAAATCCAGATAAACGCCAAGGCCCGTGTCGCCTACGCCGCGGCCTTCATTGCACATACGCATTGCGGCACGCGAAGCGACGTCACGCGGGCACAAATTACCGAAGCTTGGATAAATGCGCTCGAGATAGTAATCGCGATCCGCCTCGGGGATCGCGCCCGGATCTTTGCGTGCGTCCTCTTTCTTCTTCGGCACCCAAATTCGTCCATCGTTGCGGAGTGATTCCGACATCAACGTGAGCTTTGATTGATAATCGCCGCTCACCGGAATGCAGGTCGGGTGAATCTGCGTGTAGCACGGATTCGCGAGACATGCGCCACGCTTGTAGGCGCGCCAAATCGCGGTGGCGTTCGAGCCCCGTGCGTAAGTGGAAAGGTTGAAAACATTTCCGTAGCCGCCGGTCGCCAGTACCACCGCGTCCGCGGTATGCCGGGTGATTTTTCCGGTGATCAGATCGCGAACAATAATGCCCTTCGCGTGGCCGTCGACGAGCACCAGGTCGAGCATCTCAGAATTCGTGTACAGCTCAATGCCGCCCTGTCCGACCATGCGCGAAAGTGCTGAGTATGCGCCCAATAAAAGTTGCTGGCCGGTCTGGCCGCGCGCGTAGAACGTACGCGAAACCTGGGCACCGCCGAAGGAGCGATTGGCCAGAAGGCCGCCATATTCACGCGCAAAAGGCACCCCTTGCGCGGCGCACTGATCGATGATGTTTACCGAAACTTCCGCGAGACGGTGGACGTTGGCCTCACGCGCACGATAATCCCCACCTTTCAGCGTATCGTAGAAAAGGCGGTGCACCGAATCGCCATCATTCTGGTAATTTTTCGCGGCATTGATGCCGCCTTGCGCGGCGATCGAGTGGGCCCGTCGCGGGCTGTCGTGGAAAACGAAACTCTTCACCTTGTAGCCAAGCTCCGCGAGCGTCGCGGCAGAGGAGGAACCGGCGAGGCCGGCACCGACCACAATCACCTCGTATTTGCGCTTGTTGGCCGGGTTAACGAGTTTGATCTCGGTTTTGTGCTTCTCCCACTTTTGTGCAAGCGGGCCCGAGGGAGTTTTCGATTCGAGTGTGGCCATGGCGGGGAATCAGACGCGGGCTTTCACCATACCGCCGAGGATCGCGAGCGGAATGGCAGCATTGAGCAGAAAATAGAGCCAGCAATAGGCGACGGTGAAACGTTCCAATCCGCGCGTCCATTTTTCGTTTTTGAAACCAGCCGTCTGCACGAGGCTCACGACGCCGTGGCTGAGGTGATAACTCAGCAGACCGACGGCGATGATGTAGAACACCGAGACACTCACCCGATGGAATCCCTGCACCATCATCGTGTGGACATCGCGCACCATCGTGCCGTTGGCGAGCTGGTAGGTGTGTTCGCCCCACTCGGGATGCTGAACCCGGAAAGTAAAATCCATCAGGTGATAGATAAGAAAAGCGAGCACCACAATGCCGGTACGCGCCATCACCCGCGACGCGATCGTCGCACGATTTGTGTGGACGGCACCGTATCCGGTGGGCCGCGCCGCGCGATTTTCAAACGTAAGTTGAATCGCCAGCCACACGTGAATCACCAGGCACACCAAAAGAAAGATCCGGACCAGCCAGAGCGCACTACCGAGCGATTCCAGCATGTGGCCATACGCGTTGATTTTTTCGGGCGGCAAAAAAATCTGCAAGTTACCAAGCAAATGGCCCGTGACGAACCCGAACAGGACGAGTCCGGTAAAGGCCATCAGGATTTTTTTGCCGATCGAAGAATTAAAAAGCGAACCGAGTAGATTCATCGCACAGGTACGAGGGATAGCACGTAGCACGGGAAACAAAGCATCACGCTCCCGCGTTGGCAAGGAACCCGCGAAAGGGCGGCTGCTTATTAGTCCCACTAACCCGTACGTGAAGCCCTGTTGCCCGGTCCTGTCACAATTGTTAATCCACGGCGTTCGCCACCCTTGCCGCAGCACCTGCCCGGCAGATATCGGAACAGCGCGCCAATGGCTGGAGAATCGAGCATTTGTCACCCGACTCCGGCTGAATGATTTTCCGGCGAATCGGATTCACCCACGAGCACTCACCCGCCGTCTCTTCCGTACCCGTCGGAGCAATCTCAGCCACACGGGATAGTGCAAGTCCCGGTGATATTTTCCCACCTGCACCAAACCCCACTGCCAGCGATAACGGGATCTCCATCAGGGTCCGGGCAGAGGCCAGTTCAAACGATCGGCTTGCGCAGTGCGGCCCAGTGCGGAGTGAAAAGCAGCAGCGCATCCAACACCATCGCGTGCGTAATCAGGCCAGCGTAAGCCATGGAATAAACTTCGTCCACCGGTTTCAACATGACTTCCATTTCTTCATCGGGGTCCCACTCCAGGCCGGATTCGAGCCGGACATTTTCCACCAACACCAAATGGCAGCGATTATTTTGCATCGCAGGATTTGGGTGCACGCTGCCAAGCAGCCGGGCATTTTCGCCGACGTAGCCTGTTTCCTCCCTCAATTCCCGCAGGCCCGCCGCCACACAATCTTCGCCCTTGTCGATTACACCCCCGGGAATCTCCACTGAGAATTCATCGATCCCATAGCGAAATTGATTCACCAGCACGAGCTGGTAATCCGGCGTGAGTGCGACGACATTGACCCAGTCCGGCGCATTGATGACAAAAAAATCCTGATCTTTCGTCCGATCAGGATGACGATAAACCGCACGCGATACATCGAAGATTCGCGTTGTCGCATGTGGCTCTGAGCGCAACAGCTGCCAGCGTTTGGGTTGAATCGGCGAGTCAGCCATACAAAAAAAATGCCTCCGCGACACGAGGTCTGGGAGGCATTTGAAATTAATTCAGCAGGATTACTTCTTTGGAATCTTGATCTTCTGGCCCACGCGCAACTTGGTGGGATCGAGGCCGGGATTTTCCGCTTCGAGTGCATCCACCTTGGTGGCAAATTTCTTCGCGATCTTGGAAATCGTGTCGCCGGGAGCAACCGAGTAGTTGCCATTCGCATCAACCGTGCCGGTCACGGCGCCGGGAGCGCCCGCTTTGCCCGCTTTGGCAGCTGGGGCAGTGACGGCTTTCTTCTGGGCATCTTCCACCGCGCTGACACGGGCCTTGATTTCACCAATCGCGGTTCCGATCTGGTCGAACGGCGCCTGGATCGCGCTGCGAAGAGACGTCACATCACCGCCTGCTTTCGTGGCGGCCGCAGATGCAGAATGCACCTCGGTTTCGATACTCTCGATCTTTGCCACTTGATCGGCCTGGCTCGCCACGGTCTTTTGCAACGTGGAGAGTTTTACTAAGGCCACGATCGCAAGGACCAAGGCAAGGCCACCGACGATTACGCCGGCAATCGGCAAAATGCTGCCGGAGTTATTACTATCACGGGAAAGAGTATCCATTTGTAGAGAAATATTAAGTGTCTGTATGTAGGATGTGCTTACAGGCGAGGCAAGAAACATTTATCAACAGTTTTCATGATTTCCTGTGGTTGCCTAGCGAAGCCGACAGGACGCTTTGACCCTATGCCACTGCCGTTAAGTTCCGACCCGAGGGAAATTATTAAACATAAAGTGAAAGAATGCATGTCGTCGTTGACAGAATGAGAATCGCACCCTCCCATGCAGCCGGTATTCGGGGTGTAGCTTAGTCTGGTAGAGCGCCTGGTTTGGGACCAGGAGGTCGTAGGTTCGAATCCTATCGCCCCGACCACTTATTTCCAAAGCAAACAAGCCCGCCGTAATTGGCGGGCTTGTTCGTTTTAAGAATATCGCACAGTGCACTTACTTCGCCGCGGGTTTCGGGGTAAGATTCGGAGCAATTTCCAGGCTCTTCGGGGCCGGCGGAAGGTTCGCCAGAAGCATCGTCGCCCGCTGCGCCCATGCACCGCCCAGATCATTCTTGGTCACCTCGTCGACAAACTTTCTCACTTCTTCCGTTCTACCAGCATCGGACGCCAGGGATGCCAAATGATATGCCGCTTCCGCCCGGGTGGATTTCGAAAGAGTCTGGTCAGAGCTAACGGCTTTCAGCGCGGATTCACCTCCCGCAAGATCTCCTGAATTCAGCAAGCTCACCGCGGCACCCAATTTCGCGCGCCCCAGCAGAGCTTCGTTTTTCAAGCTGCCGGCCGCTTTTGTGTAGTTGGCAGACGCTTCTTTATACTCTGCGGCTTCAAATTTTCGGTCTGCGATCTGCAAGTAAGCAATTCCTGCGAGCGGATGACCTGAATTTGACTCTGCGAAAGCCGCCAACCGGTCGGGTTTGTCGGCGACTTGGGCGTAGTCCTGCTGGATGCTCTTCTCCCGCGCCGCGGAAAAATACTGCCAGCCTTCACGACCGATAATTCCCAGTAAGATCACGCCACAAAGCGCGAAAATAAATCCACGATTTTTGGTCCAAAAATTGTGCAGGGTAAGTTCCAGGCCCGGATCAGCGGCGGGGGCAGCAGCTGGATCGACATGGGAGGGGGATTTATCGGCGGGCGGAATTTGGCTCATGGATCGTGCAGGTTGAGCAACGCCTTCTTTCTCCTCAACGCCAAAGTTGCTTTTCATTTCGCCAGATGCCGCGACGACGCCGGGAACACTGGTCAGTCGAAAACCACAGTCTTATTCCCGTAAACGAGAATCCGGTTTTCCAAGTGCCAGCGGACAGCCTGCGCTAGAACAGATTTTTCCAAATCTCGTCCCTTGCGAATCAGATCGTCCACGCTGTGTCGGTGTGTCACTCGCGCCACGTCCTGCTGGATGATCGGGCCATCGTCCAAAACTGCCGTCGCATAATGCGCTGTGGCGCCGATTAACTTAACTCCCCGGGCATGAGCCTGATGGTAAGGCCGTCCCCCGGCAAAGGCGGGAAGAAACGAATGATGGATGTTAATTACCGGTTTGCCGAATTTCGACAAAAAGTCAGCAGACAACACTTGCATGTAGCGGGCGAGAACAACGAAATCCACCCCTTCTTCCGCCAGCAACTCAAACTGCTGCGTTTCTGCTGCCGTTTTTGTTTCAGCGGTCACTGGCACATGATGAAATGCCAGCCCATAGTGCCTGGCGGAATCCGCCATATCGGCGTGGTTGGAAATAACGCAGGTGAAATCACCGGCAAATTCCCCGGCCCGACCCCGCAGCAACAGGTCGTGAAAACAATGATCCGCCTTTGAAACGAAGATTGCGCCTTTTGGCCGGTAAGAAGATCGCGCAACGTGAGCTTTCATGCCCAGCGACGAGGCAAATGCACCAAACTCGCGGACTTCAGTAACTGCATCAGTACCCGCAGGGACCCATTCAATGCGCTGAAAAAATTCCCCCGCCTCCATGTCACGGTGTTGATCCGCGTGCAGAATATTGCCCTGGCGTGCAAAAATCCAACCCGACGTTTTAGCCACGATACCCGGTTGATCGGGACCATGCAGCAATGCAACGAGTGTCGGGGACATGCTGATGGCAAAACCTACATTGGCACAACGCTACCGCGGTACTGTTGGAGAGGACGGACATCGACGCGCTTTTGTTTCATGGCGCGGATGCCGCCCAGTGCTGCGTTGGCGCCCGTCAGGGTCGTCATGATGCAGACGGAATTAGCCACCGCGGCTGCGCGGATCGCGTTTTCGTCGTGGCGGGGGATCATGCCTTTCGGCGTATTGATCACCATTTTGATCTCCCCGTTTTTGATCATGTCGACGCAGTTGGGCCGGCCTTCGAGCAATTTATTCACGAACTGAACTTGCAGTCCGTTTTTCTGCAGCAGCCGCGCCGTGCCACCGGTCGCAACGATGGAAAAGCCCAGTTCGGCAAATCCTTTCGCCAACGTCACCGCGCCCGCCTTGTCCGCATCCTTCACGCTAAGGAATACCTTGCCGCCAAGTGGAAGGCCCGGCTTCGCCGCCATCTGGGTTTTCGCGAAAGCGATTCCGAGATCATCGTCGAGTCCCATGACTTCACCGGTCGACCGCATTTCCGGACCGAGCACGATCGGCGCGCCAGGGAAACGGGCGAAGGGAAATACCGCCTCCTTCACGCACCAGTGTTTCGGTTTCACTTCGGACGTGAGGCCGAGTTCGGAAAGCTTTTTTCCAGCCATCACCTTGGCCGCAAGTTTCGCGAGAGGAACGCCGATGGCTTTTGCGACAAACGGTACTGTGCGCGATGCGCGCGGATTCACTTCCAAGACGTAGAGCTGATTATCTTTGATCGCGAACTGGATGTTCATCAGCCCGACCACCTTGATGGCTTTGGCCAGCGCGTAAGTAGCGCGCCGAACCGTTTCGAGCATTTCGGCCGAGAGCGTATGCGGAGGCATGACCATTGCCGCATCGCCCGAGTGCACGCCGGCAAATTCAATGTGCTCCAGCATGCCTCCGATAATGGAGGTCTCGCCATCGCTAATGCAATCGACGTCGAGCTCGATCGCGTCCTCGAGGAACTTGTCAATCAGCACAGGCTTGTCGGGCATGACGTCGAACGCCTGGCGAATCACGCCCTTAAATTCCTCTTCGTTGTAAACGATGAACATGCCGCGTCCGCCGAGAACGAATGAAGGGCGCAACAGCACGGGGAAGCCGACTTCCTTCGCGAAAACCAGCGCCTCGGTCTCATTCATCGCCGTGCGATTCGGCGGCTGCTTCAGCTGCAATTGATCGAGCACGGCCGCGAATAATTTCCGGTCCTCGGCAACTTCGATGCTTTCAGGTGTTGTACCAATCACATTCACGCCGCGCGCTTTCAACGGGGCGGCGAGATTCAGCGGAGTCTGCCCGCCGAACTGCACGATCGCTCCGGAACACTTCTCCTGTTCGTAAACCTCGAGTACGTCCTCCAACGTGAGTGGTTCGAAGTAAAGACGGTCACTGGTGTCGTAGTCGGTCGAAACCGTTTCAGGGTTCGAGTTTATCATCACCGTCTCATAGCCGATCTCGCGCAGCGCGAAGGACGCGTGCACGCAGCAATAGTCGAATTCAATGCCCTGGCCAATACGGTTGGGCCCGCCGCCAATGATCATGATCTTTTTCTTCTGCGAGGGGATCACTTCGTTTTCGTCCCCGTAGCTTGAGTAATAGTAGGGCGTAAACGCCTCAAACTCCGCGGCACAGGTGTCGACGAGGCGATAGGTGGTGCCCACACCGACTTTTTTGCGGTGAGCCCGCATGACGTCGAAGTCGACCTTCAAAATATGGGCGAGCTGCGCATCCGAAAAACCAAACTGCTTGGCACGCCGCAGTGTCGTCACTTCCAAGGTCGAAAGCGTTTGTTTTCTCAGCGCTTCCTCCATTTCGAAGATTTCGAACAACTGCTGCAGGAACCACGGATCAATCTTGGTGAGATCGAAAATCTGTTCGACGGTATACCCGGCGCGGAAAGCGTGGCGCAGAAAATAGACCCGCTCGGCGTTCGGCGTGCCCAGCTTCTGGCGAATCACTGAATCCTCGACCACTTCATCGCCGCCGAATTTTCCACCGCCGCCAAAGCCGCGTGCTCCGGTCTCAAGTGAGCGCAAACATTTCTGGAAGGACTCCTTGAAGGTACGGCCGATGGCCATCGCTTCGCCCACTGACTTCATCGCAGAGGTCAGGGTGGTGTTTGCACCGGGGAATTTCTCGAAAGTGAAACGAGGGATCTTGGTAACGACGTAATCGATGGTCGGTTCAAAACTGGCGGGTGTCAGCCGGGTGATGTCGTTGCGCAGTTCGTCGAGCGTGTATCCGATCGCCAACTTCGCAGCGATTTTCGCGATCGGAAAACCGGTGGCTTTCGAGGCGAGCGCGGAAGATCGCGACACGCGGGGATTCATCTCAATAACCACCTGCCGTCCGGTTTGCGGATCGATGGAAAACTGGATGTTCGATCCCCCGGTCGCGACTCCGATCTCGCGAATGACCGCAAAAGACGCATCGCGCATGACCTGAAACTCCTTGTCGGTCAGCGTCATGGCCGGAGCCACGGTAATGGAGTCACCGGTGTGCACCCCCATGGGATCGAAATTCTCAATCGAGCAGATTACCACGCACTGATCCTTATGATCGCGCATGACCTCCATTTCGTATTCCTTCCAGCCGAGCAGACATTCCTCGACCAGCACCTCGTGGACGGGGGAAATCTCCAACCCGCCGGCGACGATCTGCTCAAATTCCTCGCGATTGTAAGCGATACCGCCACCCGAACCGCCCAGTGTGAAACTCGGACGAATGATCAGCGGCATCGTGCCAATATAATCAGCAGCCTGACGCGCCTCCTCAAGGGTGTGGACGGTTTTGGATTTCGCGACATCCAGGCCGATCTTGATCATGCACTGCTTAAAGAGTTCGCGATCCTCGCCTTTCTTGATCGCGTCCGGTTTCGCACCGATCATCTCGACATTGTATTTCTCAAGGATGCCCGCGTGGTGAAGCTCCATCGAGAGATTGAGCGCGGTCTGGCCGCCAAGCGTCGGCAGCAGCGCGGAAGGGCGTTCCTTGGCGATGATCTTTTCCACAATCTCCACCGTCAGGGGCTCAATATAGGTCGCATCCGCGAATTCCGGATCCGTCATGATCGTCGCCGGATTCGAATTAACTAAAATGATGCGGTAACCTTCTTCACGCAGAGCTTTACAGGCTTGGGTGCCTGAATAATCGAATTCGCAGGCTTGGCCGATGATAATGGGACCGGCGCCGATGATCAGGATGGACTCTAAATCAGTACGTTTTGGCATGGCGTGAGCGCCCGCGAGGTTTGTGTTGCCCCCATGGCGGCGCAAGCGGGAATTGGGAATTCCTGCAAGGTTTCACCCGCTCGCCGCACAGCTCCCTCGCCCGCGTACCACCGATCCCGACTACAACGTCTTTATTCCAAAAGACTGATATCGATTCCCAATGCCGCCGCCGCTCGTGCGCGATCGCCCTGACAGGCGTGAAGCACACGCGCCACATACTGCCTTTCCTGACCGGCCAGATAATCGGCCAACGAAGGCCATTCAGACAAATCGTGGACCCGCAGAGGTAGCTGAGCCGAAGTTATGACACGAGTCTCGGTCGTCGTGATGATTTGCGAAACCATCTGCCGGAATTCGGCTAGATTTCCCGGCCAGCCGTAGGCTTGAAAGGCTGCAAGAGCGTCCTCGGTAAATTCCACCTGGCGCGCGTCGAACTCAGGATTCGATGTCTTCGCGGCAATATCCTTCAACAGGAGCGGGATATCTTCCAACCGGTCACGCAATGCCGGCAAGTGAACCGGCAACACCGCGACACGATAGAAGAGTTCTTCGTTGAACTGACCTTGCTCGGAAAGTTTTTCCAAATCTTCTTCGGTCGCGCAAATCAATCGAAAATTATGCGCATTATTGCGCAACACGGACACGAGCTCGGCTTGGGCGTCCTTGTGCAAGGACTGGAGGTGGAGCAGAAATAAGGTGCCGCCCTTGGCTTGTTGAATCCAATCTCCGCCAGAGCCATTCTGACCAAGTAGTCCTTCACGAAGGCTCTCCATCGACGTCAGTTTGCAATCAATCCGCACGAGCGGACTGTCCGCGGGAGTGCCGGCGGCATGGAGCAGCTCCGCGGCAATTTCGTGACCACTTCCAATTTCACCGGAAATCAAAATCGGGGTGTGCGCCGTGGCCAATTTTTTCAGCTGGGAAATCAACCGTTTGGTCTTCGCGCTCGAACCAATGAACCGCGCTTCAAAATCACCCGCCTTGACCGCTGATGCACTGGTGATCGCTTCGCGCTCGGCAATCGTGCGCTTGAACTCCATGCCCCGGCGAAGCGCCTGCATCAATTCATCCACCTTAAACGGCTTCTGTAAGTAATCGAAGGCGCCGAACTTCAACGCCTGGATTGCACTCTCGGTGCTGGCGTAGGCGGTCATGATGATCACCACCGCGCTCGTGTCGTAAAGCTTCAGTTGCTTCAACAACGTGATGCCGTCCATCGGCTTCATATCGATGTCGGCCAGCACCAAATCGAACTTTTCGGCCTTGTACTTGATCAGGCCCTTTTCCCCGTCAGTCGCGAAGGCGGTTTTATAGCCGGTGGGCGAAATCACAGCCTCGAGCATCTCGTGAATCGAGATGAGGTCGTCAACAATGAGGATGGAGGGCATGCAGGGGAAAAAGAAATGTGCCCGCCGATCGCGGGCACGCAAACAACTTTAAGTGACGCCGTTGGATTTTGTTACTGAAGACCACCAGCGACTGCACCCAGTTGAAAAATCGGCAGGAACATCGCCATGACGATACCGCCAACGATCACGCCGAGAAATACAATGAGGAGGGGTTCGATGAGCGAGGTGAGCGCGGCCACGGTCGCGTCGCATTCGACATCATAAAAATCCGCGATCTTGTTCATCATGCCGTCCACATTACCGGTGGCCTCGCCTGCCTTCACCATGTGCTTCATCATGGGAGGGAAAAAAGGATTTACAGCCATGATGTCAGAAACCTGACCACCCTGGCTGACATGCTTGGCAATATCCGAGCAAGCATCCTCGACCTGAACTTTGCCACTGGCGGAAGCAACAATTTCGAGCGTCCGCAAAATCGGTACTCCGGAACGCATGAGTGTGGCGTAGGTGCGACAGAAACGCGAAAGAGCGATCTTATGGACCAGATTTCCAAAGATCGGCGCACGGATGAGAAACTGGTCTTTTTGGCGCCGGCCATTCGGTGTTGCGACATACTTGGTTACGAAAAAATAAATCCCATACCCGGCAAGTCCCACCGCCCACCAGTAGGACTTCATGAAATTACTCAAATCGATCAGCATCTGCGTCGGCGCAGGAAGTTTCGCTCCGAAATCGGCAAACATAGCCGCAAAGACCGGGATGACGAAAATCAACAGCACATTCACCAGAGCGATCGCGAGCCCGATAACGGCGATCGGATAGGTCATCGCCGATTTTACCTTTTTGGTAAGCTTGACGGTGGATTCGAAGTAACCGGCGACCTTGCCGAGAATCTCAGCGAGACCACCTGACGCTTCGCCAGCTTCCACCATCGAGATGAACAATGAATTAAAGGATCGGGGGAATTTCTTAACCGCCGCCGAAAATGAAGTACCGGTGGAAATATCGTTACGCACGTCCCGGATCACTACGCGGAACACCTGATCCTCAGTTTGATCCTGGAGTGCTTCCAAGCATGACACCAAAGGCAATCCCGCCTGGAGCAATGAGGCCAGCTGACCCGTAAAAATTGACAGCTCACCCAAATCCAACTTGTAGGTCTTCGCCTTTTTCTCGAGCGACTTCTGTTTGGCTAATGCCTGCGCCGCCTTGATATTTGCCTGGGATCTTGATGCCGCTGGGTTTGCCATAATCGCTCCAAAATACGTGAATTAGATGAATATCCGCAATCCCATTCAATTCGGCCCGGGAATGCCCCTCTTTAGAACTTAAGCTTGAACGTGGAGCGACCACCGCCACAGTTTCCCCTCGTAAACGCGGCTATAGTTTAATGGTAAAACCTCTGCCTTCCAAGCAGGTGTCGTCGGTTCGATTCCGACTAGCCGCTCCATTTTTACAGGTTTTTGGAGCGATTTTGCCCGGGCAAATCGAACGAAGTAGGCGTATGGCGGTTGTCTGGCAGGTGCCCTCAAGAGCACATTCTGGTCACAAAACGATGCGACGAATCCGCGCTGGATTGCACCGGCCAATTCATCGTGGTCTCTGGTAGGTGGATCATGCCGCGCTACCAACCTAAATTAAGGCGTCAGCTGGGTTTGCCGTGTGACGATAACCCGCTAACCCTATCCCAGACGTGAATTGTCCCCTATTCCCTTCTCTTCAGCTGTTAGGGCGATCGGCACTCTGGTCGTCGAACAATGCGCGTCGTTTGGCAGGTGGAGAACGATCAAAGACCCCGTGCATGGAAGTGGTCGAATCGCACCAACCCAAAGCACGATCAAACCGACATCACCGGAAAAGCGCTACGCTTCCGTGAACTCACTGACGGTCAACGGCGCAGTGAACTCCACCACCTACTTCATCTTCGCCTGCAGTTTTGCCACGGTGACCTCGGTTCTCCTGGCACTCTCGCAAATACGGAACCGTCGCCTACGCTCTCAGACGAAGAAATTGGAAAGGGAAACCGTTCCCCGCCTCGCGTTGCTTGAAACATCCAACGACGCCAAGCATCGTTTCCTCACCGCACTGAGTCACGAAATCCGCAATCCGTTGAACGGAATAACTGGACTCGCGGAAAGCATGAACACGCCGGCGCTCGATCAGGAGAACCGCAAAAAACTGGCCCTGCTGTGTCAATGCACCGCGCATCTTGCGTCTTTGCTCGATGATGTCCTCGATTTTTCCAGGGTTCAACCAGAGGCGTTTAAATTTCATCCGCGGGCGTTCGACGTGGGTGAGCTGATGAACTCCATTGCCGCCCTCACTTCAACCGAGAGCGAAAAACGCGGAATTCCCGTCGAGATCACGATTTGCCCATCTCTACCCCGGGTGGTGATGGGGGACCCACTGCGAGTCCGGCAAATACTGCTCAATTACGTCTATAACGCACTGAAGTATTCTTCGCGCGGCAAAATCAGTGTCACGGTCTGGCCAAACAATATCCCTGCCGACTCAGCGGAAATATTTTTCTCGGTCGCCGACCAGGGACCCGGAATCAAACTCGAAAAGCAAAACAAACTATTCGTGTCATTCGAATCTGTGCCCGATTCCGGTCCGACTCAACCCCTCAGAAAAACTTTAGGTCTCTCCATCTGCAAGATGCTCGCGGAAAAAATAAACGGTGAAGTCTGGGTCGAAAGTGAGCCAGGGAAGGGTTCAGTTTTCTATTTCAAAGCGACCTTTCCGTTGCTGGCGGACATCGTAAAAACCGTGGATGCAGCAACGATTCGTCCGGTGAAAAGTTTTAAAAAAGCATTGGTAATCGATGACGAGGAATACAACCGGATCGCGCTTGCGGGTATGCTGGAAGCACTCGGAGTTCACGTCTTCACCGCGGCCCATGATCGCCAGGCTCTTCAACTGGCGGAAGAGCACGACCTCGATCTCATTTTCGTCGATTACTCGATCCCCGGATTGAATGGGGCGGCGATCGCCCGTGAAATTCGCAGGTCGTCCGGCCCCTCCGCCCGCGCGGCAATTTTCGCGACCACCGCATTCAATACCCCGGAAATCCGGAGTACGTGCCTGACCGCGGGCATGGATGCTTTTCTCACCAAGCCGATCACGCCCGAACAATTGCGGCTCGCGCTCGGGGCGATCGCAACCACGGAGCTGGCTCCAGTTTCACCGCGTCCGGTACCCCGAACGCCACTGGGAAATTTGCGTCTTCTCGCCGCGAAGAAAGGCATTTCATTCGATGCCGAGTTAAAGCAATATTTCGCTGAGTTTGAAATGGAGTTCAACCAACTCCAGGCCGCACTCCAAAAAGAAGACACGGGAAGAGCAGCTTATTATGCGCATCTTTTATATGGTCGCTGCTCCTTCATCAGTGAGCGAACACTGGAAGCCAAATTGAGAAAAATCGAATTTGCCGCCGCTACCGGCCGATGGGACGATGCGCACGCCACCATTCCTGAAGTGAAGGACGAACTCGCCGAACTGCGCCTCAGATTATGTTCGGACGACCCAATTGTTCAGCACGAGTAAGACCGTTAACGATCGCATAATTGATTAGTTTCGGCGTGGCGTGAATATCGAGCTTGGTCATGATATCTCGCCGGCGCGACTGAACGGTCGCGGGAGCGATACCAAGGATCTCCGCGATCTCGCAATCGTTTTTCGACTCGCCAATAATCGACAGGATTTTGGTTTCGTATTCCGAAAGTACGCGGTTGAAAGCTTTCGGATCCCTTCGAATCGACGCGCTGGATTTGCCGACGATCGGCGTATAATAAATCTGTCCTGCAAGCACGGCGCGAATCGCCGCGGTCAGGATGTCCGGGCTTTGTTCGTTTTTGTCGACAAAACCATTCAAACAAAGACGCTGCACCTGCAACATCGTCCATGGGTGAATGGCGCTTAAGTCATCCCGAGGACTCTCTTGCCGAGACGTTTGCGTCTGGGTGCTCCGGGCACGGTGGTGAAGAGAACGGTGCGGCTTAGTTGTTGCATGGCTTTGAGGGTGGTCTGCACGGTG
>Ga0307508_10000111_pt1 | contig 96733 bp, 78 predicted proteins | sample 9_EM_MG_FD_203089 | JGI IMG/M metagenome (GOLD analysis project Ga0307508, IMG submission 203089) | Populus trichocarpa ectomycorrhiza microbial communities from riparian zone in the Pacific Northwest, United States - 9_EM | ecosystem: Host-associated > Plants > Roots > Unclassified | place... | reverse complement strand
AAACGCCTTTCCGGCGTCGTAACTTAAGCCATCCATTTAACAATTAAACCCTCCAGAAGTTATGGCAAAATTTCCCAACGGTATATTGGGCAACTTTCACGGTGTTATCGGCCCCATTACGGGCTGTAACTGGAAGACCATTTTTTACGGCCGCACGCTGCCGGTACCGAGTAATAAACCGCCAACGCCCCCGCAGAAACAGCAGCGTACACGTTTTGGCTTTGCCAGCAGTTTCCTGAGCCCCATGTCAGACCTTATAAAGACAAGCTTTCGCGAGTACGCCACCACGATGACCGAATTCAATAATGCCGTTTCCTATACCACGAAAAATGCCGTCAGCGGCAGCTTCCCCGATTTTCAAATCCATTACGACCGTCTGCTGGTAAGCCGTGGCAGCCTGCCCAATGCCGACAGGCCGGTAGCCGTGGTGGAAGGCACGCGCATCCATTTCAGCTGGAAGGACAACAACGGTCTCGGCAATGCCAAATCCACCGATAAAATGATGTGGATGGTTTATTTCCCGTCCGGTAAAAATATAAGCTATAATATCGGCCAGTCCCGCCGCGGCGATGAAACGGAAACTGTGGATTTTATGGGGAGGAAAAACGAAACAGTACATACCTGGTTGGCTTTTATTGCTGCCGATGGCACCACATCCTGCAGTGTATATACGGGTGAGCTGGTGCTGGGCGCAACAGAACCCGCTATCTTTGGGGAAGCGCAGCCGGCCATCCAACAAACCGCCCAACCCGCTGTCATTGATATGAAACAGGAACTCGATTTCAAAGTTGTATTACAGGACCCTCCTGCGGGCAGTGATTTTGCCCTGCAAAAAGGGCAGGGCGCTGCCCGTGAAATCGTGCAACGCCAGCGCGCGATGGCAGAAAAAGATCTTGTTTTTTCTTTTCAGCTGGGTATAAAAACCGGTAAGGACGGCCAGCCTGATTTTCACGGCCCGCTTGTACAGGGCCCGCCCGGAGAGCGCTTTATTTATATCGGTATCGGCCAGTTTGCAGGACAGGCAGGAGGCTATGAGCGCCGCCTCAAAATACCCTTGCGTGGCATAACATGGGAAATGATAAATAAGCCGGATGATATACCCGGCGGCGGTCTACATACCATTGTGCCGGGCAAAGGGAAAGACGGTAGCCCCAACTGCGGTACAGTTAAACCATTTGAAGGATGGAAACCAATGGAGATAGACCAGGGATAAATGCGCGCCTATATGCCGGGGTAGTTAATGACCAGCCCCCGGCCCAAAAAACGACTATCGCCCGCTGGCTATACCCACTTTGTGGTATTGTGTGTCCCTTTTCGAAAAGGTAGTTTTATATACCGTTTTTTATTCCATCCCTTTGCAATCCTCTTTCCGGCCGGGAGCATATTAGTAGCGTTTATTGTTTTTTATTAAAACCAGCTGTTATGCCCGATCAATTCATGAAAATACTATTGCCGGCTGCCGGTATACTCATCATCCTCTTTTGCCTGGGGGCTTATTTCTTTAAGTATGGCGACCGGCTGAAAGAAAACATACAGGAGTTTCACATGTTTGGCGCCGATTTGAAGATATCCATCATTACCGTGTTCGTGATGGTAGGATTGATTTTCATTTTTGCCGGTACTTATGTAAATATTGTAGATGCCAACGCCGATTTAAAAACAGAGCTTACCGACCAGCGTAAGCAAAACAAGGAACTTACCGGGCAGATATCCGAACTCAGCGGGCAGATAAAAGCGCTGAAGCTATCGCAAAACAAAACACTCGATTATTTTCTCGACCTCGATGGGCAGGATAATACCCTTCCTGATATTAAAAACCTGCGCATCTGCTATAAAACATGGGGCGCCGAAGACAGGGAGGTGCCGCTTACCTGCAAGCCGTATACCTTCAACGAAAAGCAACGGCTACAGGTAACGATGTCCGATTTGACCCCCGGAACTTTTATCACCGCCTTTATCGTAAAAGATGTGGGCACCAACCAGCAATGGAAGGCCAGTAATTTCTTCCCCCTGTCGCCGGCATTAAAATTAAACAAGGCCACCGCAAACCCATGATTGTTATGAAACGTTTTTTCATCATCCTGCCCCTGCTCCTGGTCGTGGTTTCGCTCGGCGCCCAGGGCATCCGGCTAAACAATACGGCCGCGGCCGCCAAAAGCAAAGGGTATTATAACTGGAAGGTCTTCCTGGATGCGGACGCCCGCAACCTGGCTTCGGTTGACCGCGTAGAGTATTTATTGCATCCTACTTTTCCCAACCCGCAGGTGACGGTTCAAAGTAATCGCACCAATCCTACTTTTAGTTATGGCGCCACCGGCTGGGGAGAGTTTGAAATAAAAGCGCGGGTGGTTTTCAGAGACCGGAATAAGAAACCGCTCCTGCTCAATTACTGGCTGAAGCTGCGATGATAACCGTTTATCAGGGTTGGGGCATTTTGCTCATATCCATATGAAGGATGTTCCAGCGATGGCCGTCGATATCGCTGAATACGCAGCCATACATCCAGCCTGTCATTTCCGACGGCTGGTGGTTGCTTTTGCCGCCTGCCGCTATCACTTTTTGTACGAGCTCGTCTACTTCCTCCTTGTTTTGGGCGTCAAAGGAAAGCAGCACTTCCGTACCCTGCCGGGTATCGGCAATATTGCTGTTAATAAAGCCCTTGAAAGCAGGCTCTTCAAAAAGCATGACCACGATATTTTTTTCACCCACCAGCAGGCAGGCAGAATTATCGCTGCTGTATTGGGTATTAAATTGAAATCCGAGCCGGGTGAAAAATTGTTTTGATTTTTTGATGTCTTTCACCGGCAGGCTAAGCCAGAAGTCTTTTGCCATAGTAGTAAGTTTTTAATGATGATAGTGTTTTCTTATTGTTATTGGCCGTGATGTTTATTTGGTTAGCTTTTGGAGTAATCCATCCAGTCTTTCAAAGCCCTCGCTAAGACCGCCTTCCATGCCCGACATGACCATGCCGTCGCGATCGGCTACTGATCTGAAAACAGATTGGATGGTGAGCCGGGTGCGGTTGCCGGGCAAGACGTCAAACAGCGCCGTATCGAGGCTTACATGGCCTTTTTCCGGCAGCCCTTCGAATTCGAATGTCTGGATAGCTCTTTCGGGCGCGGCAATTTCATGGATAACACCGCTGAACGAATAGGCATTGCCTTTGGTATCAGTATGCGTATACCGGTAGGAGCCGCCGCTGGTTGCATTGTAATGATCGATGGCCATGGTCATGTCTTTGGGGCCAAGCCAATCGATTAAATACGCCGGGTCGGTAAAGGCTTCAAATACCAGCTCACGGGGCGCATCAAACTCTCTTACGATAAAGAGCTCCTGCCTGCCCGGCTCGGCGGTTACTTTAAGTTGTTTTTTTGTTGCCATCTTTTTTGGTTTTTTTATTTGCCTCCATGTTTACCAATAGATTGTCCAACTTATCGAAACGATGTGCCCATGCTTTTCGAAAGGGCTCGATCCAGTCGGCCACTTCTGCTAATGGTTCCAGTTGTACTTCGCAATACCGCTCCCTGCCTTGCTGACGGATGATGATAAGCCCGCATTCGGCCAGGATTTTAATATGCTGCGAAATGGCCGGCCGGCTCACGTCGAAGTTGTCGGCAATAGCGTTCAGGTTGAGCGACTGGCGGGCAACCAACCCGATAATCTGCCTGCGGGTAGGGTCGGCTATCGCCTGGAAAACATCTCTTCTTGCTTGTATGGCCATATTGTGTAAGTAAGTGCTTACAAATATATGCGTAAGTATTTACTTACGCAAATTTGGGGGGTGTTTTTTTTCAGCGGGGCAGGGCGGGCTGTAAAAAAAGAACCGCCCGGCGTATACGCCCGGGCGGAAAAGTAGTTACAAGCAATAAGGAAAAGCGGAGTGGGTTATCGCAAACGCTTGATTGCATTCAGTATGGTACCCAGTTCCTTACTTATCTTATCATTGTCCTGTTGTATTTTTTTCACCTGTGCTTTAGAGAATTCGCTTCTGTGGTGTGCAAAATATTGCATGGCCGGGTCTGAATTCTTTTTCAATTGCTCGAATTTGTCGAGCAAGGTCACCATGGAGCTTGTTACAGTCATAGTATCGGTCATCGTCCTCGCAAATTCGCGGTAATCATTCACCATTTGGTCGTACCGTGCCACCGTTTCCGCCGCATTGTGCACCGGGCTGCCTGTAGAAGCCGCAGGCGTTGCGCTGGTTCCTATCGTTTCAACGGGTGATTCGATGGTCGGGCTGTCGGCAACAACCGGCTTTTCGGGTTGGCTGGCAGGAGTCTTTTGATTACAGGAACCATAAACGACAGATAAAAATAATAAGCTTGCTGCGCAAATGGTTTTGGGCAGGGCGGTTATTGAAAGCAAGGATTTCATAGTAATGTGTAGGTATGCTTTATGATAGTGAAGGCCGCGTAGTTATTTAATAGTGCTCGCGGCGGCGGCTATCTCATCCGTGTCTTTGAGCACCTGCTTTACCTGTTCTTTGGAAAATTCTTTTCTGTGCTGCGAAAAATACCGGACTGCAGGATTAACACTTTCTCTTACCTGTTTCATTTTTTGGATCAGCGCGTAAGGCACTGGCCCGGTATGTGATATAGTAGTATCATTGAAAGCTTTTGCGATTTCGCGGTATTCGATAACAAGCTGATCATAGCGTCGCACCGTTTCTTCCGGGCTGTTGATAGGGCCGTTCAGGGAATTAGCGACCGCTTCCACCGGTTCGGCAGATAGGTGTGTTTCGGCGGGCAGCGTATCTTTCACCACCGCCTTATCGGGCTGGGTTTTGGCAACCGGTTGATTACAAGAGCTGTAAATAACAGATAAAAACAGCAGGCATGATGCACCAATGATTTTTGTTGTGGTAGTGATGAGGCGTCCGGGTTTCATAGTTGAATAAGTTTATAAAGCATATAACGTTATGGCATGGGTTATATTGCTCATTATCCCCCTGCTTTAACCGGGACTATGCGGATAGTTATTGCCGCTCTATGCGGTTCGGGCAGCAACCACTTTGCCACAAGATTTTCTTTCCTTAATTTTGCCCGGATTATTGATGATTTTACCGAAGGATTGGATAGATATGTGGCTCCGGGTATGACCACCAAACAGCTGGATGAATATGGCGCACAGATATTTAAGTATCCCTGCTTTTTAATAATTCTATTATGATTAAATTATTTTCTGTTGCTATTCTTGTTGCCATGTTTTCATGTAATAACAATAACCCGTCGCCGGCGACTGCCAATGTAACCGCACCGGTAGAAAATATTCAGCCTACAAAAGACCAGGCAGAAAGAAGAAAGCAGTCGGAAGCTTATTGCAGGCTGCATAATATTCCTGTTTACAGCAATCAGAATGCTTTATTTCAAGACCCGGAAGAGAAAGTAGTTACCCGGACAAAAGACGAAGTAACAGACCGGGCTTTGGCGCTTCTTTATATAGGATTAAAAAGCGAGGGGCTTGAAAAGGAGCCATTGGCAGCTTTAGATAAGCGTTACGATATTATGGCCAAACTCTCCCCGGAAGAAAAGGAATATGCTATAACAGCATACCCGACAGAACAGCAGAAAGTGAATGCCAACTGGAGATATGAGAGTTTGCATGTGATGCTCTGGGCGCTTGGTTTCGTCGATTCTCTTTCATGGCCCGGCGAACCCTGCAATGTTGCCGCGGACGTAAGAATATTACATAATCTAACGAAAGAGCAATTCCTGCAAAAGGCAAAACTAAGAACAAAGAAAGAGCTGCTGGATCAGGCAGATTTAATACTAAGAATCAACTGGGCGTGTACAGAAGCAAGGGTCAAAAAAAATGCTATGCCCGGCGGTGTGAGCAACGATATTGTACAGGAAAGGCACCATTCACTAAACTGGCTTATAAAATATATGGATCAGGCCTGGGATGATGTATCGACAGATACTTAGTAGGCAGGTAGTGAAGAATTCCACGTGCCGGTTTTTATTTCGGTCTATACTAATCCTCTATTAAATACGAAATAATGGTTACCCATTTTTCAGGATCGGGTTCCTGTTGCGGATCGGTGATATACAATTCGGTACGCGTTCCCCATTCGGCGCCTTCTGCGTTCACCCGGTGTTTTTCTTTGAGCCCATTTTCCTTTATCCATTTATCCAATGCCATATGCGCGCTTTTCATGTGTTTGTAATCACCTGTATAGGTTAACGTGGCATAGGTTCCGGCGGGGAAAGAGCCGGACCTGACACGACTGTCGCCTTTTACCGGTTCTTTTACCGGGAAGCCTACTTCGCTAAGAAACTGGTTGTTGTTATCCATCCGCAGGTATTGAAAGAACGGCGGACCATCGGGCGTTATATTGTTTTTTTTCAGCCAGGCGCTCACTTCGGGTATTAACGGTGGAAGCACCGTGGGTATCTCGTTCATACTAACGGTTGCCCGGATGGCTGCGTAATGTTTTTCTTTACGCTGTTCTGTTTTTGGTGTACTAAGCATAACATTCGTTTTAACATAGTAAAATTAGTACTATCCCTGAAAACAGCAGGGGTGCAGATGCGACAATAACAGGGGGTTCATACCACTTTTCGGGTATTGCGGCCCGCAATTTATTCCCTAATTTTATGCCAGTTTAAAACAACTCCTTCCTTCTTTATTCTACCCGGTATTCCTGTTGCCGTTCCCCTGCATAACTACCTAAACCCCCGTCCTCTTGGTAACCTCAATGTATTTTTTTATTCAACTCTAAATTGTAGAATGATGAGAAGCAAATCTTATTCTCTAAAAGTTATCCTGATCATTGCCTGCTATGGCTTATCCGCGGGCGGCTGTAAAAAACTGATTGATTATGTAAAAGGTCATGGCGACGGCGATTACAAAGCCTGTAATATCAGGAAAATAACGGTCTATAACTATTCGCCATTTGATACGGCCCACCTGCACGTGGATACACTGGTTTATACGTTTACGTATAATAAGCTGGGTGACCCGGTAAGTGTTATTCATAACCTGGTGACGACCGGCAACCCCAATTACTTCTTTAAATATGATAAGTATAACCGTTTGTCGCAGTCTGTCCGGCCATACGAGGGCAATTCGAATTATGAGCGATGGAACAAATATGGGTACAATAATAAAGGCCAGATAGTTAAAGACACGAGTTATGCATTTGGGCAAATGTCGGGCGGCGAGCCCCAACCCTCACCTTTACTGGCCTATACATCCTATGAATACGATACAAAAGGCCGGATAATAAGTTATGTCGACTCTTTGTATGCCTATGGTACGTTTTCGTTTGCCACCATACACAACCTGGCGTATGACGCCAACGGGAACCTGGTAGGCCCTGCGTACGATAATAAGCTGAGCCTGAACCGCACTAATAACGTGTGGATGTTTATTACGCGGGATTACAGTGTTAATAATCCTTTTACCGCGTTGCAGTACAATGATAACCAGCTGCCGCTGTCGGTCTATGGCGGAAATGCGCTGAGTTTAATTATCGGGGCAGGAGGGCCTGAGTATCGTATAGAATATTTCTGCCACTAAAGGGTCGGGGGAAGGAGTTGTTTGCACTTTATATAAAATAAAATTATATTGCACGTCAATAGCCATACTGATTGTCTTTTATTCCGCCATATGATAATAAGCAGGATGACCTGCTGCAACAGCTTTTTAACGAGCTGTTTCGTGAGCATGAGCATAAGCTGTATGCCTTTGCCGCAAAGGTGCTCCGCTCCGATGCGCAGACCAAAGACATCGTACAGGACGTGTTTTTAAAGCTCTGGACCATCCGCGAGCAGCTGCACGAAATAGAGAATATGGACGCCTTCCTGTACCGCCTTACCGAAAACAGGGTATACGATTACCTCCGCGCGGCCGCTACCCGTGAGAAGACAAGACAGGAATTATGGCACCGGGTACAGGCGGTGACAGATACCGGCACCATCCCCCTTGAAGCCAAGGAATACCACCAACTGGTACAGCAGGCCATCGAACAGCTGTCCCCGCAACGAAAAACCATTTACCTGCTCAGCAAGGAAGACGGGCTAAAGCAGCAACAGATAGCCGACGAGCTGCAACTTTCCCCCCATACCGTTCGTAACCATCTTGCGGAAGCTTTCCGGTCCATACGCAATTATGTAAAACGCAACCTGAACGGCTTTTTCAGCTTCCTGTAAAAAAATTTTCCCCCTGCACTAGTAGTTTTTTTCCCGGCATCCGTCAGGTATATAATGCCAGCAAGGATCGAAATACTATTTCAGAAATTCATCGACGGCGCCTGCACGCAGCAGGAGTACAACGAGCTGATGGACATGCTTGGTGAAAACCAGCACGAAGAACGGGTAAGAAGCATGCTTCAACAGGTGTACCAGTCGGGCGCTCGCTCCCTGCGGTCGGTGACGACCTATGTGGATACCAATGGGCATTTGCAATCGCCCGGCGAATCGCCTGTGGTGAAATTGGCGTCGCCTGCAGCCCGTAAACGCTCATGGGCAGGCCTTTCGGTGGCGGCCGCTGTATTGCTTTTGCTGGCGGGTGGATGGTGGATGCTGGGCAAAAAGCAGCCGGCGGGAATGGCCGGGAACGTAACCACAGAAAGCTCCGTCCGCAAGTTTACCCAGCGCGCGGAGCAAAAATACCTGCTGCTGCCAGACAGCACGCAGGTTTGGCTCAATGCGGCCAGCTCGCTGGAGTTTCCTGAAACATTCCAGGATGGCAAGCGCGAGGTATACCTGGTAGGGGAAGCATTTTTTGATGTAAAGCATGCAGAGAACATGCCTTTTTTAATACATACGGGCAATGTTAGCACCCGGGTGGTAGGTACGGCGTTCAATATCAAAGCCTATCCCGACCAGCCGGATGTTATCGTATCGGTCAAAAGAGGAAAAGTGCAGGTGAGTAAAAACGAACAGCTGGTGGCCACGCTTACAGTAGGCCAGCAGGTGACGGTAACGGCCGCCGCGCAACAGGCGGAAATACAACCTACCAAAGAAAGCCAGGTGGCCGACTGGACCATCGGCCGGTTAAGTTATACCAGCCGCCCTTTTGGCGATATACTAAAAGACCTCGAAAGAAACTACAATGTAATCATCGGATTAGAGGCCAAAGACCTCGAACAGGAAATCATTACCACTTCCTTCCGCCGAGATATAGGCGTGGAGGATGCATTGGACATCCTATGCAGATTTACCAGTACACAATTAAGAAAGGAAAAAGGAGAATACCTGATCAGCAGAAAATAATATTGAGCAACTGCTGACAAGCTCATTTACAACGGGAATCTTCCTTATGCCGAAGGGGGCCCGCCAAAACGATTGCTATGAATATGAACATGCCGCCATGAGCTGCTTTATTTCCTTATCCATTTCAAACAGAAGCTGCTTATAAAAACAAAACCGTCAACGGATGCCGCCGTCAACGGTTGAAGTTTCATTAAAACCATTGTCGAATTAATAAAACCATGTAAATCTATGCATTTAATTGCTAAATGCACAGGAGCTGGTTCCCTTTTTGCGCTGCCTGCAGCGGGGGACCATCGACCTGTCATTAAACGATTGCTTATGAGGATCTCTTTGTTATCCGTCACCATACTCTGCAGCCTGGTATTGCTGGCCGGGCCGGGCAATGCCCAGCGTATGGACAAGGTTAAGGTGGATGTGCAGTTTAAAGGCGTCGGCTTAAAACAGGCTCTGCGCACACTCGAGGCTAAAACATCTTTTCATTTTACTTACCGCGATGCGGACCTCGACAATACGCCCCTGGTGTCATTCGAGGCCAGGCAGGCTACGGTGGCGCAGGTGCTGAAAGGTATTTTCCTGAACCAGCCGTTGACTTTTTACCAGCAGGATGCCAATATCATCATTAAAAAACCGGATGAAGCGCGCATCGACGACCTTATACTGACCGACGATTTAGCGCCGCTGTCGGTGGTCATACGCGGGAAAGTGAACAACGAAAAAGGCGAGCCGATGGAAGGCGTGTCTGTGAGCGAGAAGGGAACGGTCAACGGTACCAGCACAAACGCGCAGGGACAGTTTACCCTTATCGTCGCCGGCGCTTCGGCCGTGCTCAAGCTCAGCTATATCGGTTACCAGTCGCAGGAGCTGCCTTTGAACGGGCAAACTACCGTGCTGACGGCGATGCAATCGCTGGCCAATGATTTGGGCGATGTGGTAGTAGTAGCTTATGGACAGCGGCAGAAAAAAATTGAAACGCTGGGCGCACAGTCTACCCTCAACGTAACCGAATTAAAACAGCCGGTGGCTAATATCACTACCGTACTGGCCGGCCGTGTATCGGGACTGGTGGGCGTGCAGCGTAGCGGCGAGCCCGGCAGGGATAATGCTGATATATGGATCAGGGGCATCGCTACCATGAGCAACAGCACCCCGCTGGTGCTGGTGGATGGCGTAGAGCGCTCTTTCAATAACATTGACCCCAACGATATAGAAAGCTTTACCATTCTTAAAGACGCTTCTTCCACTTCGGTATTCGGGGTAAGGGGCGCCAATGGTGTTATACTTATTACCACTAAAAAAGGAAGACCCGGAAGAACGGATATATCGCTCGACTTTTATACCGGCCTGACCAATTTTACCCGCCTGCCCGAAACGGCCGATGGGGTTGCCTATATGCAGATGGCCAATGAAGCATCGGTGACAAGGGGTGGCAATCCTATTTATTCCGACAGCGCCATTCATAAAACCTATACACAGGAAGACCCGTATCTCTATCCAAACGTCAACTGGTTTAAGGAAATCTTCAATAAATTCGGCCGGAACCGCAAGGCCAACCTGAGCATGCGGGGCGGCAATGAAAAGTCGAGCTTTTATGTATCGGCAGGATACTATGATGAAACCGGTTTGTTTAAGACCGATGGCCTGCAGAAATACAACACGTCTATTAAATTCACCCGCTACAACTTCAGTTCGGCGCTGACCATCAAAGCCACCAAAACCACTACGGTAGACCTGGGCATCAAGGGATGGATATCAAACGGCAATTATCCCGGCACCACTACCGATGGCTCTACGGCCACCGATGATATCTTTTACATGGCGCTGAAGACCTATCCCATCCTGTATCCCAAGATGTATCCCGATGGCAAGGAGCCTTTTATTTCCACCGGCGGCGGGCTCAACAGCGCTTATGCGCTGCTGGTCAACCACGGGTACATGACGATATTTCAAAACCAGGTGATGTCCGACCTGCAGGTAAAGCAAGATCTTGGCTTTATCACCAAAGGTTTGTCGGCCCGCTTCCTGTATTCTTTTGACGCTTCCGCCAATAATACGCTGATGCGTACCAAAAACCCCAGCTCCTACTATGCTACCGGCAGGGATGCAAATGGTAACCTGGTGTATACGGTGACGGGGTCGGGGCAGGATTACCTGGGTTTTTCGAGGAACAACGGAGGCAGCCGCCAGTTTTACCTTGAAGGGGCTATCAATTACGCCAATACATTTGGCAGGCATAAGGTGGGCGGCATGATATTGTATAACCAGAGCGATAAAGTAGATGCTACGGCCAACGATCTCATTGGTTCCATTCCCTATCGCAGCCTTGGTTCCGTAGGACGATTTACTTATTCCTATGACGATCGTTACCTGGCAGAAGCCACTTTCGGGTATAATGGTGCGGAGAATTTTTCCCCCAACAAACGTTTCGGCTTTTTTCCTTCTTTTGCCGCCGGCTGGGTTATCTCTAATGAGAAATTCTATCATTTCAATAATGTTTTCCAGCTGCTCAAGCTGCGTGGTTCCTACGGGCAGGTGGGCAGCAGCAGGATAGACGGACGCCGCTTTGCCTATGTAGGCACCGTGGCCAACACCAACAACTATTGGTATGGCCAGGACAGGGGCAATAGTATCACCGGTGTGGATATCAGCGATTATCCTGTAGACGCCACCTGGGAAACGGAAAAGGATTTAAACCTCGGCTTCGAGTTCAAAACCCTTGGCAATGCCCTGTATATACAAACGGATGTGTTTAAACGCAGACGGGAAAATATCTTCCTGAGCCGCGGCGTGGTGCCGGATTTCCTGGGCATCCGTAATAACCTGCTGGGCAACCTGGGTACCGTGGAAAGCGAGGGTATCGATATCACCGCCGAATACAGTAAACCCATTGGTAAGGTAACCGTTTCGATACGTGGCACATTTACCTATAACAAAAACAAGCGGGTGGAAGACGATAGCCCCGCACAACCATATCCCTGGCTGGAATCGAGAGGGCTGCCGGTATTTTTCCGCAGGGGTTACCAGGCCACGGGCTATTATACAGACGCCGAGATCAATGATCCCAAAGTGGCCCGTACCACCGGTGTGGTGCAGGCAGGCGATCTGAAGTTTAAGGACCTGAACGGCGACGGCGTGATTGACGGCAACGATGTGTCGGTGATGGGGCGCGACCAGGTGCCGCAGATATTATATGGCTTTGGCTCCAGCATCGGCTGGAAACAATTTTCGCTCAGCGCCTTTTTCCAGGGTACCGGGCTGGTGGATTTTTACCTGGGCAATGATTTCATGCCTTTCCGCAACGGGTCTGCGCGCGGTAGCTTATACAGTAATATAAAAGATCGCTGGACGCCCGATAATCCCCGCCAGGATGCTTTTTATCCCCGGCTTTCCTATGGCGCCGATATCAACCAGAACTATGCCGGTAACAGCCACTGGGTGATGAATGGACAGTTTCTGCGGCTTAAAACGCTCGACTTCGGCTATACGCTGAAGAAAGGGGCCCTGCATAAATACGGTGTGCAAAACATGCGCATGTATATTATTGCCTATAACCTGTTTACCATCACTCCCTTTAAGCTCTGGGATCCTGAGCTGGGCGGTGGCTCAGGTATAGGCGGTGCGGGTACCAGGTATCCCAATATCAGGACATTCAGCGTAGGCGTCAATGTTAACTTCTAACACTAAATGCTTGGATTTATGAAAACAAAAAACATTTTATATAGTATATATGCCATCGGCCTGCTGTGCGCAACGGGCTCCTGCTCAAAATTTCTGAGCCAGGTGCCGGATGACAAGCTAACGATCGATGACGTGTTCAAGAAAAAATCGACTACGGAGCAATACCTGGCGAATGTGTATACCTATATACGCCAGGAAGGCGACTGGAACAACGGCAGTCCCTGGGAAGGCCTTTCGGACGAAATCGATGTAACGTATAATGATTATCCCACTTACTCGATGAACCTGGGCCAGTGGGACAGGAACCGCGACAGTTATACCTACTGGCGGTCTTTTTACCAGGGTATCCGCTCCGCTTCCTATTTTATGCAGCGCGTGGATGAATGCCCCGAGCTGCAGAGTGAGCTGAAAATACAATACAAGGCGGAAGCGCGGGTGCTGCGCGCCTATTTCTACGCCATGCTGATGCGGCAATACGGTCCGGTTATCATACTGCCCAACCTGGCCATTGCGCCGGATGCCTCCATCGACGAATTCAGCTTTCCGCGAAACAGCTATGATGAGTGCGCCGATTACGTGGCCAAAGAAATCGATGCGGCCATTCCCAGCCTGCCGGTATCGCAGGGCAGCACGCAGGAGTACGGTCGCATTAAAAAGGGGATGGCGCTGGCCGTTAAGGCGCGCATGCTGCTGTATGCCGCCAGTCCCCTGGTCAACGGCAACACCGATTACGCCGGTTTTAAAAACCCCGACGGAACGCTGCTGGTCAGCCAGCAATACGATGCGGGCAAATGGAAAAAGGCGGCCGATGCCGCCAAGGCAGTCATCGATATGCCGGATTACAGCCTGTACAAGGAGCTGGATGGCAGCGGTAAGATAAAGCCATATGAATCATGCAAGAATGTATTCCTGAAAGACTGGAACAGCGAGATCATCCTGGCAAGGGTTGTATCCGACGGCATGTATTCCATCGATAAAAACGGCTCTCCCTATGTACTGGGCGGCTGGTCGTCGTGGGGACCTACGCAGCAATCCGTGGACGCTTTCTTTATGGCCAACGGCCGTTCAATAGATGATCCTGCATCGGGCTATACGGAATCGGGTTTTGCCGCGGCTGCCGGTACCTGGTATGCTGCAGGCGCTTCTAATATGTATGTCAACCGCGAACCGCGGTTTTATGTAGACGTTACCTTCAACCTCAGCAAGTGGATCAACAATGCCAGCAATAACAACGGTGGTACGGGCAGCGCACCCATCACCATACAGATGTACAAGGGCGGCAACAGTGGTCAGTATACCGGGCGCAACTGGTCGAGAACAGGCTACTGCGCGAGGAAGATGGTAAATCCCAGCAGCCTGGTAGGCCCGGATAAAATAGCGGCCCGCACAGAAGTTGTTTACCGCCTTGCCGAAATGTACCTGGACTACGCGGAGGCGCTGAACGAATACGACCCCGGCAATGCCGATATCAAAAAATACATCAACCTCATTCGCGAAAGGGCCGGTATTCCCCAATACGGTTCAGCTGTGGAGAATATACCCGAACCTGCCGGACAGGAAGCATGGCGGCAGGCCATCCGCAAGGAAAGAAGGGTGGAGCTGGCGTTTGAATACCACCGGTATTTTGATACCCGCCGCTGGAAGATTGCCGAACAAACAGACGCTGGCCCTATGTACGGCATGGATGTAAACGCCACTACAACCGTCGATTTCAGCAAACGCGTTGTATTTGAAAACCGGGTGTTCCTGAAAAAGAACTATCTCTGGAACATCCTGCAGAGCGAGCTGAACAAAGACAAGAACCTGGTGGAAAACCCAGGCTGGTAAACCCATCCATTCATCAACTTAACTACCATTACATGAACAATAAGTTTCTGTATACGGCTGCCTGTGCCTGTATGGCCCTGTTCAGCCTGCTGCCTGCCTGTAAAAAAGACAGCTGGGGCAAAAACAATGTCACCAGCATCACGGCGGCCGTTCAATCGACCCCCGATAACAATGTATCCATTACGCTCGATCCATTAAGCAATGCCGTGGTATCCTTTGAGTGGCAGGCCGCCAAAGCCGGTGATTTTACTCCTGTCTATTATAAAGTGCAATTCGATAAGGAGTCCGGCAATTTCTCCCGCCCTGTGTATACCGGCCTGCCTGCTGCGTCGGGTTCGGTTGCCAAACTGCTGCTGTCGCACCGCGATTTGAATAAGATAGCCAACAGCGCCGGTATTGCCCAGCTGGCAAAAGGAAAGCTGAGATGGAGGGTCATTGCTTCCAACGGTGTAGTGGCCGATTCATCGGGCACGGGCCGGCTGATAGAAGTACAGCGTCCCGCCGGTTTTGCGGAAAACCCCGTAGACGTATACCTGACAGGCGCTGCTACCGAAGGCGGTACGGATGTAAGCAAGGCATTGAAATTTAAAAAGGTTTCCGACGGCATGTTTGAATTGTACACTTCCTTAACCACCGGCGCCTATACCCTGGTGGATAAGATAACCGGTACGCCTGTGTCTTTTGTACTGGAGAATACGCTGATCAAAGAAGGAACAAACGCTACCAGCCCGGCGGCTTCCAAAACAGCGTATCGCATCAACCTCGATTTTAATACCGCTACTGCAAAGCTGACGGAAATACAGTCGGTGGGTTTATGGTTTGCGGGGTACAATGCCATCACTAATGTTCTGTTATACGATGCCGGCGGAATATGGAAGGCAACGGATATCGCCATTGTATGGTCTACCCAATCATGGGGTAAAGATGAGCGGTACAAATTCAGGGTAGTGGAAAAGGATATGAGCGGCAATACGACCAATGTTTTCTGGTCGAGTGTAAACAAAGACAATACAAGGCCTACCAGCGCTACCGCCGCCAGCTTTTTCTATTTTAAGTCGAACGATGCCACGCAATGGGATTATACGTTCAAATTTGAAAAGGAGGCGATAAAAGCGGATGTGCTGGTGAAGTTCTGGGCGACGGATGTGTATACGCACCAGGTGGTGTATAAACAATAAATAGTAAAAACAGTACAATGAAACTTTTATATAAAATCATATTAACCGGCGTGCTGCCAGCCAGCATGTTTACCGCTTCCTGTAAAAAGGGCACGGATGCGCCGGTTATCCCGTCCCCTGTGCAGCCTGTTGTATACGATTGGGCAAAAGGGGCCGACAGCACACAGAATGCATTGAACACGCAGTTCTGGTCGGTAGATGAAAAATATTATAACCAGAATAACGACGGTCACAAAGGCTTTAACTACTGGTGGAACGCGCATGCGCTGGATGTGCTGGTAGACGGTTATAACCGCACCAAAGACCCGGCCTATACGGCCAAAATGGATGCGCTGCTGGATGGCATGTATAAAAAGAACGGCAATAAGTGGACGAACAATTTTTATGACGATATGGAATGGATGGCGCTGGCCAGCCTGCGCGCCTATGATGCTACCAAAGACACTAAGTATAAAGACCTCACCGATTTGCTGTGGACGACTATAAAAGGGGGCTGGACCACGGTAAACGGCGGCGGCATTATGTGGGAGAAGAATTCGCCTTCTTCAAAAAATGCCTGTTCCAATGGCCCGGCCATTATACTCGCCTGCCGCCTGTATAAGCTGAACGGCAACAGCAGCGATTTGGATTGGGCAAAGAAGATATACAGCTGGCAGCGGGCCAGCCTGGTGGAAGCGGCACGGGGCGTTGTATGGGATGGTTACGGCAATAGCAACGAAACCGCGATATATACTTATAACCAGGGTACCTGGCTGGGTGGCGCGCTGGAACTGTATACGATTACCAAAGACAACCAGTGTATAAAAGACGCTATCCGCAATGCCAATTATGTTATGAACGATTTGCAGAAGTTCTCCCCTAATGGTGTGCTCAAAGGAGAGAATACCGGGGACGGCGGTTTATTTAAAGGCATCTTCATCCGGTATTTTACACAGCTGGTGCTGCTGGGCGATTTGGATGCGTATACAAAGTCGCTCTACTTAAAATATCTAAAGAACAACGGTCAGAGCTTGCTGGGCAAGGCCACGCGGCTGCCTGAATATGTATTCAGCCCCGACTGGAGCTCCAGTCCTACCAGCGCCAAACTGGATTGCTCCGTAGAGCTGAGCGGCATCATGCTGCTGGAAGCGATTGATCAATTAAAACGATTGGGTTTATATAATTAAAGTATTGATGAAAAACCGGCAAGTTTTTAACGTTTGGGTATTACTTACCAGCCTGTATCTTATGAGCCCGGAAGCCCTGCCGGCCCAATCGGCTTATTTCAGCCATTGGCCGCAGGGCTTATCACCGGCCGAAGTGGGCGCCCGCGTAGCGGGCAGGTTTATTGCAACACCGCATACTAATTTCGGTAGCGCACAACCGCCTTCATCCATTACCTACCCGGAGGTTTGCGCCTGGTATGGCGCTTTGCAGCTGGCTAAAGTAAGCGACGATAAAACATTACTGTCGCAACTCGAAAACAGGTTTACGCCCTTGCTGGATTCATTAAAAAAACTGGTGCCGGCACCCGACCATGTAGATCATACTGTATTCGGCGCCGTGCCGCTGGAACTATTCCGGCAAACGGGCAACCAGGCATATGCGGATAGGGGGTTGGTCTTTGCCAACAGGCAATGGGAAATGCCGGAACGGCAAAGACCGGAGTACAGGGATTATCTCGATAAAGGCCTGAGCTGGCAAACGCGTTTCTGGATAGACGATATGTTTATGATCACGCTCATACAGGCGCAGGCATACCGGGCTTCGGGTAACCGTATGTATATAGACAGGGCGGCGCAGGAGATGGTGCAATACCTCGATACCCTCCAGCGGCCCAATGGCTTATTCTATCATGCGCCGGATATTCCTTTTTTCTGGGGCCGCGGCAATGGATGGATGGCGGCGGGTATGACGGAACTGCTTCGCTCCCTGCCAAAAGACAATAGGGATTATAAACGCATACTGAAAGCCTACCGGCAAATGATGGCTACCCTGGCGAAATATCAATCGCGGGAAGGCATGTGGCGGCAACTGATAGACGATAGCACCGCCTGGCCCGAATCATCGTGCACGGGCATGTTTGCCTATGCCATGATAAGCGGTGTGCAAAAAGGCTGGCTCGATAAAAAGCAATACGGCCCTGTGGCCCGCAAAGCATGGCTGGCATTGGTGAGCTATATAAATGAAAATGCTGATCTGCGGGAAGTATGCGAAGGCACCAATAAAAAAAACAGCCGCGACTATTACCTGGAACGTAAACGCATCACAGGCGATCTGCATGGACAGGCGCCGGTATTATGGTGCGCCTATGCATTGCTGGAACAGGAGGATGCTGTTACCCAATGGGGCCCGGCAGCCGATAGCGCACAAGGGGCATTGACCAAACAATTCTGGTCGCCCGAACACCATTATTATACGCACAGCAATGATAAGACCGGTTTTGACTACTGGTGGAACGCACATGCGCTGGATGTGCTGGTGGATGGATATACCCGCACAAAAAACCCCCGGTATATAAAGCAGATGAAAGCCATGTGCGAGGGTGTATATAAAAAGAATAAAGAAGAATGGCCCAATGAATATTACGACGATATGGAATGGATGGCCCTTGCCTGTCTGCGGGCGTTTGAGGCCACCAATGATATCTATTACAGGAAGATTGCCGATCTGCTGTGGACCGATATCAAAAAAGGATGGGCGGGCAAGCTGGGTGGCGGCATGCTATGGAAAAAATCACCACCGCCCTCACGCAATGCCTGCTCCAATGGGCCGGCTATTATACTGGCCGCGCGTTTATACCGGATGAACAGGCACCCGGAAGACCTTGCGCTGGCGCAGGACATATACAACTGGCAGCTTGCCACACTGGTAGATACGGCCAGCGGGGCAGTCTGGGATAATATCCATATAAGAGATGGAGCGCCGGTCATCAATAAAAGGTTAATACTTACTTATAATGTAGGCACCTGGCTGGGCAGCGCGCTGGAACTGTTCCGGCTTACGGGCAAAAAAGAATACCTGGAGGCGGCTGTTAAGAGTGCGGGATATATCGTGAATGACAGGAACAGGTTTTCACCCGGCGGTATCCTGAAAGGAGAGAACAAGGGCGATGGTGGTTTATTCAAGGGGATCTTTATCCGCTACCTTACACAGCTGATCCTTGAAAAGGAATTAAACAAAACAGTGAAAGCCGGTTATACTTCTTATATGAAAGCAAATGGCGAAAGCCTGTTGTATAAAGCCACATTGCCGGGTGTATTCCTGTTTGGTACCGACTGGCGCAGTATGCCTTCGGCTGTAAACGCCGATTGTTCGGTACAGCTCAGCGGCATTATGCTGCTGGAAGCGTTGGATATGCTGGATAAGGGAAAATTACTGTAATAACGTAATTTCATCCACGTAAACAACCCGTTTATTTAAAACAACAGTATACCATGCAAAGAAGAACTTTTATACAGACTACAGGTATGGCAGGAGCCGGTTTATTGATAGGCAATCTCCGCAGCCTTGCTGCCGCTAATGCTTTCCCCGTGGTGCGCACGCCCGTAGACAAAAGGAATTATAGCAGTGTGGCCATAGAAAAAGCGATAGTGGAGTTTAAATCAAAAGTAAAGCAGCCCGAGCTGGGCTGGCTGTTTGAGAACTGCTTTCCCAATACGCTCGACACGACCGTGTTTCATACTATTAAAGACGGGCAGCCGGATACCTATGTTATTACCGGCGATATCGACGCCATGTGGCTGCGCGACAGCAGCGCACAGGTATGGCCCTACCTGCAGTTTATTAAAGAAGACGCCCACCTGCAGCAGCTGGTAAAAGGTGTTATCAATCACCAGGCCGGCTGTATCCTCAAAGACCCTTATGCGAATGCATTTTATAACGACCCGTTGAAAGAAAGCGAGTGGAAAAAGGATCATACTAAAATGCTGCCGGGCATTCATGAACGGAAATGGGAAATCGACTCGCTGTGTTATCCCATCCGGCTGGCTTATCGCTACTGGCGCATAACCGGGGATGCCAGCCCTTTTAACGAACGCTGGAAAGAGTCGATAGCGCTTATCCTGAAAACATTTAAAGAGCAGCAGCGCAAGGACGGCGACGGGCCTTATACTTTCCAGCGCACCACTTCATGGGCTACGGATGGCGTGGCCATGGGCGGTTACGGGTATCCTGTTAAGCCGGTGGGATTGATTTGCTCTTCGTTCAGGCCCAGCGACGATGCTACTGTCTATTCCTATTTAATTCCCTCCAACTTTTTTGCCGTGGTGAGCCTGCGGCAGGCGGCGGAGATGGTAAAGCAGCTGGCAAAGGATGAAGCGCTGGGAAAAGAGTTGCTGGCCCTGGCATCGGAAGTGGAGCTGGCCCTGCAAAAGCATGCTGTTATCAATCATGCGGATTACGGTCGCATCTATGCCTACGAGATAAACGGTTTTGGCAGCTTTAACTTGATGGATGATGCCAATGTGCCCAGCCTGTTGTCGCTTCCCTACCTGGGCGCGGTAAAAGAAACAGATCCTGTATACCAGAATACAAGAAAGATGCTGCTGTCACAAAATAATCCTTTCTTCTTCAAGGGCGCTGCGGGCGAAGGCATCGGCGGGCCGCATGCGGGCAAGGATATGATATGGCCGCTCAGCATTATCATGCGCGGCCTTACCAGCAATAACGATAAGGAAATAAAAGACTGCATAGAAATGCTGCGCAAATCGCATGCGGGCACCGGCTTCATGCACGAATCGTTTCATAAGAACGATGCATCGAAGTTTAGCCGCAAATGGTTTGCGTGGGCCAATACCATTTTCGGGGAGTTTCTATGGCATACGTATAAAACCAAACCACATTTACTGGCTTAACTGGAATACCCGGCATGAAAAAAACATTGTTTGCTTTATTGGTCTTCACCGGTATGCTGGCTGCCGGCAGCGGTTTTGCACAACAAAACAGTGCCGTTGCTCCAACGGACAGCAGCGGCACCGCCACCGTACCGCCCGAAATTGAGAACCCCGAATGCCTGGGTATTAATAAGGAGCCTTCTCACGCTTCGCTGATGCCTTATGGCAATATAGCAGAGGCCCTGAAGGGCAACCGGCAGGCATCCACCTGTGCGCTTAGCTTAAACGGGCCGTGGAAGTTTAACTGGGTCAGCTGGCCACAGAAACGCCCGGTGGATTTTTATACACCGGGTTATGATGTGTCGGGCTGGAAGGATATCGATGTGCCGTCCTGCTGGCAGGTAGCAGGTTATGGCACGCCTTACTACAGCAATATCAACTATATCTTTAAAAAGGATTTTCCCCGGGTGATGAGTACGCCGCCGGAAAAATTCACGGCGTACAAAGAAAGAAACCCGGTAGGCAGCTATCGCCGTGACTTTATGGTGCCTGCCGCCTGGAAAGGCCGCCGCATCTTTATCAGCTTTGACGGTGTTGACGCCGGCTTTTTTATCTGGGTGAATGGCCGCAGGGTGGGCTATAGCGTAAACAGCCGCAATGTGGCCGAATTTGACCTGACGGACTACGTTACACCCGGAAAAAATGTCCTGGCGGTGGAAGTATATCGTTTTACGACCGGCAGCTACCTGGAAGACCAGGATATGTGGCGCCTGAGCGGGATATTCAGAAACGTGACCTTATGGAGCAGTCCACAGGAGCATATTCGTGATTTTTTTATCAAAACAACACTGGACGAGCAATACCGCGATGCCACGGTACACATCAGCGCTGCCATAAAGAACTACGGCAGCACAGCGGTTACCGCGCGCAGCTTTACCGTTCTGCTGTACAATGGACTGGTAGCCGTGCCGGGCGCTATCGCCAACGGCGAAGTGCCTGCGCTGGAGCCGGGACAGGAAGTAACGGTTAACCTGTCCTTCCCCGTTAAAAAACCGGGCAAATGGACAGCGGAAACCCCGAAGCTCTATACCACCGTTATTACGCTGAATGAAGGTGGCCGCATATTGGAGACGATGTCATCCCGTACAGGCTTCCGGCAAATTGAGATCAGGGGAAGGCTTTTTCTTGTCAACGGCATACCCATCAAGCTGAAAGGGGTAAACCGGCATGAGAACTGGCCGGATGACGGCCATGCGGTGACGGAAGCGCAGATGATAAGGGACATCGTGCTTATCAAACAAGCCAATTGCAATCACGTGCGTACCAGCCATTACTCCGATGATCCGCGCTGGTATGAGCTGTGCGATGAATACGGTATCTACCTGGTGGCGGAAGCCAACCTGGAAAGCCATGGGGCCTGGGACGAGTTTAACGAAGAGCCGCGTATTAAAGCGGCGCTGATAGATCGCAACGTGGCCAATACAGCAAATTTTAAAAATCACCCGTCCGTTATTATCTGGTCGCTGGGCAACGAATGTGGCAGCGGCGGCTCCAATTTCCGCGCGGTGCTGAAACGCATTAAAGAAATAGATTCCACCCGTCCTACGCATTACCAGGGTTTCGGCATAGGTGTTAAAAACCCGGCCGATATGGACAGCGAGATGTATACCGGCGTAGAAAGCCTGGAACAAAAAGCGACAGACGACAAGCTGACCAGGCCATTTTACCTGTGCGAGTATGCACATGCCATGTTCAACTCCATGGGTTCGGTAGACATCTATAATGAGCTGTTTGATAAATACCCCTCGCTGCTGGGCGGCGCCATATGGGAATGGCAGGACCAGGGCATTTATAATAACCGGGATCCGAATCACCGTATTACGGCTTTCGGCGGCGGCTTTGGCGAGTTTCCCAATGATCGTTACTTTATTCATAAAGGCGTGGTATTCTCCGACCGATCGCCCAAGCCGCATTTTCCGGAACTGAAGCACGCTTATCAGTGGATAAGCATTTCACCAAAGGATCTGAAGAATGGCGTGGTGGCTATTAAAAACCGTTACCAGTTTATCAGCCTGGATGGTTTAACCGCCACATGGACAATTGCAGAAGATGGAAAGCCCATCTCCTCCGGCAGCCGGCCCATGAACGGCATTGGTCCGGGAGAGGAAAAGCTTGTGACCCTACCTTTTAAGATTACGCCCCGCCCCGGTGCGGAATATTTTCTGCGCATTGCGTTTAATCTTGGCAGCGATAAGCTGTGGGCGCGCAAAGGTTTTGAAGTGGCGGCGCAACAGCTGGCATTGCCGGTAAGTATCCCGGCTACAGCAATCGTAAGCACGGGCAGCGTAACCATGACCCAATCGGATAATGATGTTACCGTAAAGGGAGGTGGTTTTACCGTGGTATTTGACAAAAAGGCCGGCACTTTCTCCGCGCTTGAAACAGGCGGACATAACATACTGAAAAAAAATGGCGGCCCCATGCTGCATCTCTGGCGCGCGCCGCACCGCAAGGATGATATGTGGGCCTATGCAGACTGGGATAAATACGGCCTGAACGCTATGAGCTGGACGGCGGGCGAGGTCAAAGCTACCCAGGCCGGCAACAGTGCCGTAGTAATAGATGCGGAGCTGACAGGAACAGGCAGGCAGGGTTTTACAGCGCACCATCATGTAGTGTACACCATCCATGGCAACGGAACGATTGATGCCGTCAACAATGTATCCTTCAGCGATCCCAAAATAGTGCTGGCGCGGCTGGGGGTGCGCATGTTTCTTGATAAATCGCTTGACGTCTTTGATTATTTTGGAAGGGGACCGATGGAAAACTATGCCGACCGTAAAAGCGGCTTTGATGTGGGTCATTATGCCAGCACCGTTGCCGGGCAGCTAACTCCCTATGAGAAGCCGATGGAATGCGGTAACCATGAAGATGTGCGCTGGTCGGCCTTGCGAAACAGCCGTGGCGAAGGAATAAAGGTAACATCCGGCGACGCATGGCTGCAGGTTTCGGCTTTGCCTTATAGCGATGAAGAGCTGATGCCGGTAGAATATAAAATAGATCTGCCCAAGAGCGATGCCACGGTATGGTGCATCAGCCACCAGACGTTGGGGGTTGGATCAAACGGCTGCGGCCCCCGTCCATTGGAACCCTACCGGGTCCTGGCAAAGCCGGCCACGTTCAACTTTACACTGCAACTTTTATCAACTACCCATAAACAATAACCATCTCATGCGTATAATGGATATCAAAATAAGCTTGTTGGCCGCCGGCTGCTTCTTATCGGTTACGGCCATCGCACAAAAAAAGTATACGGTGACCGCGCCGGACAAATCGCTGAGCGTACAGGTTACTGTGAGCGACAGCATTTATTACCAGCTTATACAGGATGGCAGGACACTCGCGGAAGCGTCTGCCATATCCTTCACTACGGATCAGAATGCACCCGGCTGGAAAGTAAGCAAGGCGACACCCGGTACGCACAATGGTGTTGTGGAGCCGGTGATATGGCAAAAAAGTAAAACGGTAGCCGATGCGTATTCCTCGCTGCGACTTGATTTCAGCAACCAGCTGTCGCTGGAATGGCGCGTGTTTGACAACGGCATCGCCTGGCGCTGGATAAACAATAGTACCAAAGCCTATAAGGTGATGGACGAACAGGCTACGCTGAGCCCCGGTGCAGCTGCCAAAGCATGGTACCCGCAGGAAGACGGCTTTTTTTCACACAATGAGCGCAAATACATTCAATACAAAGTGGGTGAGATTGATGTGAACAAGCTGGCGAGCCTGCCGGTGCTGTTTGAAGCATTCGGCACCAAACTGCTGCTGACCGAGTCGGGCCTGTATAATTATGCCGGCATGTGGGTACGCGGCGACGGAAAAGGTAAAATACGCGGCGTATTCCCGCATTATCCCAAAGAAAAGAAGATAGAAGGCGACCGCAGCGAGAAGGTGGTCAGTCGCGAAGACTTTATCGCTACAATAGAAGGCCGGCAGGATTTCCCCTGGCGCATACTGATGGTGGCTAAGGAAGACAAGGATATACTGACCAATCAGCTGCCGTATCTTTTAGGCAGACCGGCCGAAGCCGGCAGCGACTACAGCTGGGTAAAACCCGGTAAAGTGCAATGGGACTGGTGGCATTACAACAATATCTACAATGTCAGTTTCCGCGCGGGGATCAATAACGATACGTACAAGTATTACATCGACTTCGCGGCAAAATATCATATTGAATACGTACTGCTGGATGAAGGCTGGTGCGACACCCGTGATTTATTTAAACAGGCAAAAGATATCAATATTGAAGAGCTGGCCAACTATGCGCACAGCAAACAGGTAGATCTGCTGTTATGGACCAGCTGGCTGGTGCTGGATCAGCAAATGGACAAGGCATTGGACCAGTTTCAAAAATGGGGTATTAAAGGCATCAAGGTTGACTTTATGCAACGCGATGACCAGGACATGGTGAACTATTATGAGAAAGTATCCAGGGCTACTGCCAAACGAAAGATGATGGTCGATTTCCATGGTGCGTACAAGCCCACCGGCTGGAGCCGTACTTACCCGAATGTAATGACCTCGGAAGGGGTGCTGGGCAATGAGATCAGCAAATTTGCCGGTTCCATCGACCCCGACCATACTACTACCATCCCATTTATCCGTATGGCCGCAGGCCCGATGGACTTTACACCCGGCGGTATGCTCAATGCGCAAAAGAATGCCTGGGCAGCCGTTCCCGGTGAACCTATGACATTAGGTACGCGTTGCAACCAGCTGGCGATGTACGTCATTTATGAAAGCCCGCTGCAAATGCTTTGCGATATGCCCACGCATTATTACCGGGAGCCGGAGTGCATGGAATTTTTACAGGCCGTACCGACAGAATGGGTAAAGACCGTTCCGCTGGAAGCAAGTGTTGGCGATTATGTAGCCATGGCAAGACAGGCGAAGAACGGCGATTGGTATATCGGCGCCATGACGGATTGGACAGCAAGGGACTTAAAGGTTGATCTTTCCTTTATTGGCGATGGTAAATACAAGATGTATGTATGGAAGGATGGCATCAATGCCGACCGCAATGCCAAAGACTTTGCGATGGAGACCCTGGAAGTGGATAAATCCGGTTCCATCACGATGAAGCTTGCAAAAGGCGGCGGCTATGTAGCAAGGCTGGTGAAGCAGTAAGCACAGGTATTTTATTTCAATTCTGATTTTAACGCTAATTTTATGGGTACAGAATATTGGCGATTGCATCCGAATGAACATATATACGAAGAGGCCCGGTTGATCTCCATGCTCAACGATGGCAGCGAGTATGCCTTCCAGCTTATCTACGATCGCTACAGGAACCGTATTTACAAACTGGCGGTCCGCTATTTATCCTCTCCTGTGCTGGCGCAGGAAATTGTACAGGATGTATTCCTGAAACTTTGGTTTGAGCGCACGAATATCCGGCACGGGCATCCCCTTGAGGCCTGGCTGGTTACGGTAGCTAAAAACCAATTGATCAACCAGCTGAAGAAACTGGCCAGGGACTGGCGCTCGGTAGACAATGCCGCGATAATAGATAAACTGTCAGAGAACCCCATCTTCGACAAGCTGAAGGAAAAGGAGTACCAGGAGCTGCTCAATAAAGCGATAGACAGCCTGCCTGTACAGCAAAAGACGGTGTATACACTGGCGCGCAACGAGCAATTGTCTTATGTGCGGATTGCTGAAAAAATGGGTATTTCACCGCTTACCGTTAAAACACATATGTCGAGGGCGCTGGAACATATCAGGACATTCCTGGCGGAAAGAGGCATTCTTTTCCTGGGCATCTTTCTTTTTTTATAATCTTTTTCAACCCTTGTACTCCTCCACCCCGTTTTTGTTGTATTAGTTATAGGGGCTGGTGACGGCAATCCCTCAAATTGCTTCTGTATGAATGAACTAAACAGGTTTGATTACCTTCTTGACAGATTTTTGTCTAAAACGATATCCCCGCCCGAACAGGATGAGTTTTTTGACCTGCTGTTGTCGGACCATTACGACGATGCCATCGGCGCCCGCATGACAAGCGACTTCAGGGCGTCTATCATATCCGAAGCAGCCGATTTACCCCCGCATATAGCACAGGAAATTATCCGCAACATATTGTCATCGGAAAAGAAAACACTGGCCACGCTGCCGCGCCGCAGAAAGCTGTTCAGCAGTGGCTGGCATTGGGCGGCCGCCGCCGCTATGCTGGGCTTTGTCGTTCTTTCGGCCTGGTTGCTGGTGGCGAATAACAATAACCGGCAGGCTTTTGCCGAATTTATACCCGACAGCACGGTTAACAATACCAATACCACCGGGCAGCCATTGGCGGTCATCCTGCCGGATGGCAGCTCGGTAACGCTGCAACCGCAGGCCACGCTTCATTACTCCAGGCAGTTCACGGGCAATACAAGAGAGGTCTACCTGGAAGGCGGCGCTTTTTTCAATGTGGCCAAAAATGCGCACCAGCCGTTTTATGTGTATTACAACAAGGTGGTTACAAAGGTGCTGGGCACCAGCTTTAATGTGGGCACCAACCCGCGCACGGGAAATATAGAAGTAGTGGTGCAAACGGGCAAGGTGCAGGTATATGAAAACGAAAAGATGATACACACCAAAGAAATTGCTGCCGGTGTGATCATCACCCCTAATCAGAAAGCGATCTATAAGGCCGACCAGCGCATCTTTGAAGCGACGCTGGTAGAAGACCCGCAGCCGGTTATCGCCGCCGGAGCCCCGGGGCCGAAAGCAAAGGGCAGCTTTGTATTTGAGCATACCCGGCTGGCCGACTTGTTTAAGCAGCTGGAAACGCGTTATGCCATTGAGATCGTCGTAGAAAATGAAAGCATTTACAACTGTGTTTTCTCCGGCGATATATCTGAACAGGATTTATATGGCAAGCTGAAATTCATTTGCCTTACCACGAATGCCGATTACGAGATAAACGGCACAAAGATCCTTATTAAGGGGAAGGGCTGCAATTAAAACCAAACACTAACCAACACAACGCTTATGCAAGAAAGATTATACTATCCGCCATGAGCATCCCGAACATAAAAAGAGCCGGAAGTGGTGACACACTACCAGCCCTTGTACAGCCAATTCGCATTGCTGTGTGTTTTTGTCCGAAAGCAAATATTACCGAACAAAAAACAGTATGAAATTATGAAAAATAAGCAACAAATCGTTGCTTCAACGATGCTACTTATGAGAATAACGGTCGTGCAAATAGCCCTGTCTGTCTGCTTCACGTTTTCGCTCTATGCAGGCGATGCCAAAAGCCAGGACATCCTGGACAGAAAGGTATCCCTGTCGGTGCAAAACGAAGCATTACAGAAGGTTATCACGGTTATTCAGAAGCAGGCCGGGGTTAAGTTCAGCTTTAGCGCCAATGCTATCAAGGCCGGCAGGGAGATTAGCTGCACCGCGGTTAAAAAGACCCTGCATGTTTTACTAACCGAAATACTGGACCCGCTGAACATCGGCTACCGCGTGGTGGATGAGCAAATCATCCTTTACCCGGTGCGCACGCCCGGCGTGCCGAATGAGATGATCCAGCCCGTCAATATGATGCCCGATAACCCGGAAAGAATCATCAGCGGCACGGTGGCGGATAATAACAATGCCCCGCTGCCAGGTGTAACGATTGCAGAGAAAGGCAGCTCCAATATCACGGCCACGGATAACAATGGTACATTCCAGATAAGGATAGCAGGCAATACGGCCACGCTTGTTTTTACGGCCGTAGGCTTTACCATGCAGGAAGCGGCCGTGGGTAAGAACACCAGCTCGCTGACCATTACTTTAAAGCCCGCGGTAAAATCGCTGGATGATGTAGTGGTTATCGGGTACGGTACTTCAAAAAAGAAAGACCTGCTTTCCGCCGTATCTTCTATCAAGGGAAAAGATATAGAACAACTGCCCATCGCTACTCCCCAGTCACTGATACAGGGCCGCGCTTCGGGTGTGCAGGTGGTACAGAACTCGGGTGCGCCCGGTGGTGCGGTGACGGTTCGCATCAGGGGCACCACTTCTATCAACGCGGAGAATGATCCCCTGTATATCGTAGACGGCGTACCGGTTGAATCGGGCACGCTTAACAGCATCAGCCTTTCGGGCAGCCAGACTTCCGCGCTTTCGGCCATCAATCCTGATGATATTGAGTCGATGGAGATACTGAAGGATGCCGGCGCGCTGGCCATTTATGGATCAAGGGCGGCCAATGGGGTGGTGCTGATCACCACCAAACATGGTAAGAAAGGCACGGCGTCCTATTCACTTAACTACTATACCGGCTGGCAACAGGATAATCGCGGCACCCGGCTTAAGATGATGAACAGCCAGCAGGCGCTTGAGCTGGTACAGGAAGGCAGGGCCAACGCCCTGAATGATGGCGTTACATCGGTATACGGGTGGATATTGCCCGATTCTACCGGCAAGCTGTACAATACCGACTGGCAAAGCGCTATTCTCAGGACAGCGCCGATATCCAATTATGAGCTGGCCATCAGGGGTGGGGAGAATAAGCTGCGGTTTGCGCTCAGCGGCGGTTATTTTGACCAGGATGGCATTGTAATACAATCAGGGTATAAACGCGGTTCCGTTCGCCTGAACCTTGATTATGATGCAACGGATAAGCTGAAGTTCGGTTCCAATCTCTCTGTTTCAAGATATATCAACAAACGGGTATCTACGGAAGACGGCGCCACATCGGTGATACAGGTGGGCCTGAAGAAATCGCCTTCGATGCCCATTTACAATACCGATGGTACTTATTATAACGGCGATGTATCGGGCTTTATTAACCCGGTAGCTTTTGCCAATAAGGTAAAATACGAGAACCAGGTTTCTTCCGTGCTGGGCAATGTATATGGTGAGTATACTTTTATCCCCCGGCTGGTATTGCGGGCCACCATCGGCCTTAACTATGCTTCCGTACTGGATACTTATTTCCAGCCATCGGATGCCGTACGCAATGGCACGGCCAGCGGCTCTGCGTTTTCTTCCAATGTAACCGGGTGGGTGAATGAAAACACGCTGACCTATTCCAAAGTGTTTGGCAAGCACCACTTATCTGCACTGGCAGGATACAGCCAGCAGGAAAGAAATTCCTTTGCCATCAGCGCGGCAGGCACGCAGTATGCCAGCAATAATATCTATACATTGAATGCCGCCGCCATGCCAACGGGGGCCAGCTCCAGCAGATCGGCTTATGGTCTTTCTTCGACATTCGGCAGGATAGGCTATACCTATGACGACAAATACCTGCTGGAAGCAACGGCCCGCAGGGATGGTTCTTCCAGGTTCGGCGCCAATAAAAGATACGCGATATTCCCCGCCTTGTCGCTGGCATGGCGTATATCGAACGAATCTTTCTGGAAAAGCCATCTTATCAATGATCTGAAATTAAGGGCCAGCATGGGCAAGACGGGCAACCAGACCATCGGCGATTATGTGGCGCAGGGACAATACTCTACCGGCGCCAACTATGTGGGACAGAGCGGCATTGCGCTAACCACGATACCCAATCCCGATCTGACCTGGGAAACGACGATGCAGTACAATACAGGGCTGGACATCTCTTTGTTTCAGTCGAGAATTACCCTGAACGTGGATGCCTATATCAAGAAAACGTCTAACCTGCTGCTGAATGTGCCCCTGCCCAATACGTCCGGTTTTGGCTCCGTGCTGCAAAATATCGGCGCTACGGAAAATAAAGGCCTGGAGCTTAACATCAATACCGTTAATATAGATAAGAAGGATTTCAACTGGAGCAGCAACTTTAATATTTCCTTTAACCGCAACAAGGTAACCCAGCTGTATTCGGGCGCTTCCAATATCATCGTGTCTGCCGGTATCGGCAACTCCGGCTCGCTCACTTCCTACAGCATATTGCAGGTGGGCCAGCCCATCGGCAGCTTTTACGGCTGGAAGGAATCGGGCGTGTACCGGTACTCGATCGATAATAAAGACAAGATCGCCAATACCAGCACGGGTACCAACGGGTATATTTTTAAAGGCGGCGATTTGATTTTCGAGGACAGGAATACCAGCAAAACCATCGATAACGATGACCGTACCATTATCGGCAATGCACAGCCTTCCTTTACCGGCGGTTTCGCCAATACCATCAGCTACAAGGGCTTTGATGTAAACATATTGATGACGTTCTCTTATGGTAACGATGTAGCCAATGGCACACGCTATGCCGCTGAGTCCATTACCGGTTTCAACGGCACGCTGGCATTGCTGCGCCGCTGGCGCAACGAAGGGGATATAACAGATATACCCAAGGTAAACTATGCAGACCCGGGCGGCAACCGCAGGTTCTCCAACCGCTGGCTGGAAGACGGCTCTTATCTGAGGGCAAAAAACGTAACGCTGGGGTACAGGCTGCCGCAAGGCCTTATTAAAAAGGCCCGCATGAAATCATGCAGGGTGTATGCTACGGCGCAAAACCTGTTTACCATCACGCATTACAAGGGATACGATCCCGAAGCCAGCTCGTTTAGCGGTAATGTTGCCTATATCGGCATAGACCAGGCCACCTATCCCCAGTATCGTGCATTGACTTTAGGTATAAGTGTTGGATTCTAAAACGAAAAAAATGAAGCTAAATAAATACATACTCGTAACCACGGTCCTGCTTTCGGTGCTTTCCTGCAACAAGGTGACCGAGCAGGTGCCCGACAGTATTATAACCGGCACCAATTTTTACAAAACGGCCACGGATGCCGACAATGCCATCAACGGTTGTTATGATGCCCTGCAGGGCAGCCCTGCCAACTATGAAATATGGGGCGATGGAAGAACAGATATCCTTACCAGCACCGACCGTTCGAGCAGTTCCGATTTGACGGTGGTGAGCGGCAATGTATCTTCCGCCAATGATTATGTAAGCTGGAACGCGCTGTATACAGGCATCAACCGCTGCAATAGCGTGCTAAAGAATGTGCCCGGTATTACCGATGCCGCGCTGACCAGTCGCAAGGAGCGGATATTGGGAGAAGCTTATTTCCTGCGCGCCCTGTTTTATTTCTACCTGGCCCGCACCTATGAGAATGTACCGTTGATACTACAGGCATATGAAAACCTGAGCGGTGATTTTTACCCGAAGAACAGCGACAGGGCCACGGTATTCACACAGGTAGAAACGGATTTGAAAGAAGCAGAAGGCCGGGTACCCGACCTGCCGTTTACTACTACCGTTGAGAATAAAGGGAAGGCCACGAAGGCCGCTATACGCAGCACGATGGCCGACCTGTATCTCTGGCAGAAAAAATACCAGGCAGCGGCCGATGCGGCCGACCTGGTGATTAACAGCGCTGCCAAATACACCCTGGTAACGGGGGCTAATTTCGCCACTATTTTCACGGCAAAGAATACCAGCGAATCCATCCTGGAAGTGCAGTATAATTATAGTTACCTGGAAGGTAATTCAAATAATACCATCGATTTGTTCCTGCCTTTGGGTGGTTCTTATACGGCGGGCAACTGGCGTTACCAGCCCTCTGCGGCATTGATAAATGCATTGCCGCCTGCCGACCTGCGTTCTTCGGCCACCTACAAGAACACCGGCGCTGTGCCGGCCCCTTACAGGGATGCGAATAAAGTTTATATTGCCAAATACCAGGGCACACTGTCGTCGGGCACCTTGTACCAGGATGCCAACCGCATCATTTACCGCCTGGCGGAAATCATTTTGTTTCGTGCAGAGGCGTTGAATGAGCTGGGACAAACACCTGCCGCCATTACCCTGCTCAACCAGGTAAGAACGCGTGCGGGCTTGTTGGGCACCACGGCTACCACGCAGACCGATGTGCGGCTGGCAATTGAAAACGAGCGCTTCGCGGAGCTGGCCTATGAAGGCAAGCGGTATTATGATCTCATAAGAACAGGAAGGTATGCCACCGTAACAGGGTTCACCGATCCCAACTGGCTGCGCTGGCCCATCCCTGCATCGGAGATCACGAGAAACCCCAACCTGGTTCAAAACAAAGGGTATTAACCAACAAAAAACGAATGATGCGACCGATAAAAACAATAAGGCTGCTGGCGATAAGCGTTTTGGTTTTTTTGTGCTTTGATAGCTGCAAAAAAGACGATACTTACCCGCTCCTGCCCGACGCCATCTATATTGTATCCAATGCTATCACCGGCCCGGGCAGTACGGCATCGACGGCTATTACCAATTCCGCTACGGGAAAGGTATCCGTCTCCCCGGCGGTGGCAAGGGTATATGTCAATACATTGAAGACCGCCGATATCACGATTACCTATGCCTTGTCCGGCACCGCGGTGGCGGGCACCAATTATACGGCGCCTAATCCCATGAGCATTACCATTCCAGCGGGACAATGGTCGGCCGATATAAAAATACCGGTGATCAACACAGCGCTGGCATCCAATAAAACAATTATTATCACACTGGCAACAGCTACGAACAATGTGCAGGTAGGGCTTGGCGTGGACAGGACCTATAAAACATTCACGTATACGCTGACCAATTAATTACAATGGCATACAATCCTATGACAAGGAACCTCGTCTTATTGTCTTTCCTGGTACCCTTCACCGCGCGTACACAAGCTCAGCCCCCAAAGGCTGAGTTTGATGTATGTGTATACGGTGGTACTTCTGCCGGCGTGATAGCAGCTTACACAGCCAGCAAGCTGCACAAAACGGTGTTGCTGGTAGAGCCGGGCAACCGCCTGGGCGGATTATCATCCGGCGGGCTGGGATTTACAGACATCGGCAATAAGTATGTGGTGACGGGCCTGGCCCGGGATTTTTACCGCAGAGTGGGCAGGCATTACGGCCGGTTTGAGCAATGGGTATTTGAGCCCAAAGTGGCCGAATCGATATTCCTTGATTATATAAAAAGGTCGGGCTGCACGGTGTTGTATGGCAGCCGTTTGAAAAAGGTAAGCAAAGCGGGCGCGGGCATCAGCACGATAGCGCTGGAACATTCGGATGGCAGTGCCGGAACGACCGTTGTCAGGGCCAAACAATATATCGATTGTTCGTATGAAGGCGATTTGATGGCGGCGGCCGGTGTACACTATACCACCGGCAGGGAAGCGAACGCGCTGTACAATGAAACGGTCAATGGGGTGCAGCTAAAGGATAAGCACCAGTTTCCCGATGGTATAGATCCTTATATCATACCCGGCAAGCCGGAAAGTGGGCTGCTCTGGGGGATTAGCGCCGGAACGCTGGCGGAAACGGGCACCGGCGATAAAAAAATACAGTCGTATAATTTCAGGATTTGCCTGAGCGATGATCCTTCCAATCAATTGCCTATTACCCGTCCTGCCCGTTACGATTCCACGCGTTATGAGCTGCTGCTCCGCTACCTGGCTGCAAAGCCTTCCAACAATCTCTGGGGCTTTTTGAAAATGGATTTAATGCCCAACCATAAAACGGATATTAATAACAACGGCCCGTTTTCTACGGATATGATCGGGATGAACTATGATTATCCCGACGGTGATTATGCTACCCGCGCTACTATCATTCAACAGCATGAGGATTACACAAAGGGCCTGCTGTATTTTATCGGGCATGATGAACATATGCCGGAGCACCTGCGCAAACAGCTATTGCAATGGGGCTATCCCAAAGATGAATATGTAAATACCGGCCACTGGACGCCGCAGCTGTATGTGCGTGAGGCCCGGCGCATGCTGGGCGCTTACGTGATGACGCAGGCCAATTGCCAGGCAAAGGAAGTGGTGGACGATGGCATTGGCATGGCCGCCTATACCATGGACTCGCACAACTGCGAGCGCATTGTGGTCAATGGCATGGTAAAAAATGAGGGCGATGTACAGTTAAAAGGCGTGCAGCCCTATCCCGTTGCCTATCGCTCCATTACACCTAAAGAAGGGGAATGCAATAACCTGCTGGTGCCTGTTTGTCTTTCCGCCAGTCATATGGCTTATGGCTCTATCCGCATGGAGCCCGTGTTTATGATATTGGCCCAGTCGGCGGCGGTGGCGGCCTGTATGGCGATTGACAATAAAAAAACGGTGCAACAAGTGAGTGTAAAGGCCCTGCAAGCCGTATTAAAGAACAACCCGCTGGCAGATAACAGCGTGCCGGAAATACTGGTGGATAATGATAACAGCGAAAATATGGCGGTAAGCGGTGAATGGAAAAAGGAAACGAACGGGGGATATGGGCCTTCGTTATTGCTAAGTGGCAGCAAGGGTGCAGCAAGCGCCCGCTTTACCCCGGTGATACAAAAAGCAGGCAAGTACCATATTTATTTCTATTACCCAAAGCTGGCCGACGCTTCGTCTGGCATGGGGATAAAAATATCCGATGGTAATAAGGTGACCAGCAAAACAATTAATAAGAACGAAGTAAAGATAGTAGGACAAACCTCGGGCGAATGGGTGCTGCTGGCCACCGCAACGCTACCGGCGGGTAAGAAGGCGTATGTAGAAGTGACGAACGAAGGCGCGGATGGCGTGGTCGTAGCAGATGCGGTATTGTTTGTGTCATCACCCAATTATAATAAATCCGGCGACCATAATTAATTTACTGTCCCGTAGAACAATTGTATGAAATTAAAATGTATCGTTACAGGCTTGTGCAGGGTAATGGCATTCCTGTGCCTGTTTTCCGGAAATGTTAGTTTAGCCATTGCGCAGCAACATTCATCTCTTTCGGCGCCTTCTTCCACATCGTCCGTTTTTCTTCAGTCGGCGCCCGGCCATGCAGGCGCTTATAACTGGCAGATGAAAAAAGCCGGGGATACCAACGATGAAGGTGCTTCCATATCATCGGCGGACTATAATACGGCAGACTGGTTGCCGGCCATTGTGCCGGGCACGGTATTAAACAGCCTTGTTGCGGATAAGGTCTATCCCGAACCGTATTACGGCGATAATAACCGTAAGTCGAGAAAGCTGATACCCGATATAGCAGATACGGGCCGGGAATTTTATCATTACTGGTTCAGGACCTCCTTTACTATTCCCACTCATTTTACCGGCCGGCATGTATGGATAAAATTTCATGGCATCAACTACCGCTGCGTTATATGGCTCAATGGCAAAAAGATCGGGGATATGGCCGGTATGTTTAACGACAGAAATTTTGATATCACGGGTATAATCAACCGTAAGGACGCCAATGCGCTGGCGGTGGATATGCTCCCGGTAGATATGCCGGGCTCCTATGATAAGCGCAATCCCAACAGGCCCGGCGCCGTTGGCGAAAACCATAATGGAGGCGATGGGGAAATAGGAAAGAACGTGACCATGCTGATGAGCGTGGGCTGGGATTTTACGGCCCCCGACGGCATCAGGGACAGGAATACCGGCATCTGGCGCGAGGTGGAGCTATATGCAACGGGCGATGTAACGATGCAGCATCCCTTTGTTCAAACCAGCCTGCCATTGCCTGATACCAGCTCCTCCAAAGAAACGGTATCCGTGGAGCTGGTCAATGCTTCCGGCCAGCCGCAGGAAGGAATACTGAAAGGGAGCATCGTGGAAGCCGGTGTGTATTTTCAAAAGAACATCAGCCTTGCCCCTAATGAGAAAAGGACCATTGTATTTACACCGGATGAGTATAAGCAATTGCATATTTCCCATCCCCGGCTTTGGTGGCCTGTCAATAAGGGCCGGCAAAACCTGTATACGCTGTCGTTGCAATTTTCAGATAAGCAAAACCAGCCATCGCATGCCCTGACCACGCGTTTCGGCATAAGAGAGATCAGTTCCGACCAGCAAACACCCGACCAGTCGCGGCGCTTTTTGGTGAATGGCGCGCCGGTATTTATCCGTGGCACCAACTGGATACCCGAAGCGATGCTGCGCCAATCCAGGGAGCGAACCTATGCCGAGCTACGCTATACCCGGCAGGCGGGAGTGAACCTTTTGCGTTTATGGGGCGGCGGTATTGCCGAATCGGACTATTTCTACCAGTTGTGCGATGAGTGGGGCCTGCTGGTATGGAATGAGTTCTGGCTGACCGGCGATACGCGCTTTCCATCGGACACGGCATTGTACCTTGACAACCTCAGCGCTACCGTTAAAAGAATACGCCAACATCCCTCGGTGGCCTATTATGTAGCGGCGAATGAATCGGGTGAAGTGCCCGGCACGGCCGCACTGGTGCATGCGCTCGATCCCGCTATCGGCTACCAGGTACAATCGGAATGCTGCGGTGTGCACGACGGCAGCCCTTATAAATACGAGAACCCGATGCAGTATTTTGAGAATACCGCCTCGCGGCGCGGCAGCCGGGTGGATGGCTTTAACCCGGAATACGGAACACCCTGCCTGCCCGTTATCGAATCATTGCGGGAGCTGATGCCGGCAAAGAATCTCTGGCCCATCAACGACAGTGTATGGAACTACCTGGACGGCAACGGCTTTCACCAGATAACCACCAAATACCGGCAGGCAGTGGATGCTTTTGGTCCATCCTCTTCCATTGAAGAATATGCCAGGAAGGCGCAGTTTGCCGGCGCCCTGAACTACCGGGCTATCTGGGAGGTATGGAATTATAACAAGTTCAATTACGGCGACAGGTTTGCTTCGGGCTTTTTATTCTGGTACCATAACAGTCCGCTGCCGCAAACGGCATCGCGTATGTATGATTGGTTCCTTGAGCCGACGGCCGCCCTGTATTATTCAAAAAATGCGCTGGAGCCTTTGCACCCGCAGTTCGACTACCTGAAAAACACCGTGTCGGTATACAATGATTATCGCACCGCCTTTAAAAACTATACGGTGGAAGCTACCGTGTATGATTTTAATACCCGGCGGGTATACAGCAAACGGGCCCGGGTAAATATCCCTGCCGATGCTGTGGTAAAGGATGCCCTGCAGCTGGATTTTCCCGACAGCCTTACGCAAATACATTTTATCAAATTACGATTGCTCAACGCGGCCGGTAAGCTGGTAGCCGATGCGTTTTACTGGCGGTCAAAGGATGCCTATAAAGGGGCATGGACCATGACCGGCCCGGCGGTCTCAGGATTTGCCGATATCAATAAGCTGGCCCCGGCAACACTTTCATTGCATACGGTTATGAAACCAGGTAAGGACAAGCTATCCCTGCAGGCAACGGTGATCAATACTTCCGGCCGGCTGGCCTTCTTTACACGATTAAAGCTGCTGGATGAAAATGGTAAAAGCATCCGCCCGGCTTTTTATTCAGACAATTTCTTTTCCCTGCTGCCGGGCCAGTCAAAACAGGTAACTATCGATGTGATGACTTCGGCATATAAAGGCAAAAAGCCCGTCCTCGTAGCCGAGCCGTGGAACGGGGCGCCTGCGCAGGTGGTGGCCTACCCGCTTCCGTCCATTTATACCCCTTCTACCGTTTTTGCGCTGGAAGCGGCGGGCATTTCCATTCCCGTGGTAAGCTATAATGATAAATACGATTATGCCCATTTTTCAATGGCAAAGGGTAAGACGGAGCTGACCATTACGCTGCTCAACCATGCGGAGGTATCCGCTTATTATATCAGTCCCCGGAAATTAAAAATACCCGCGCTGCCCAGGGGTAACCGGCTCAGCTTTACATTGAGCAAGGATGCCTACCTGATCGTTAAGATCAATGGGCTGAAAGAGCTGGTCATTGCGGCCGATGCGGCGGAGAACAATCCACCGCTTTCTTCCGGCAAGGGGATATTTAATATCAGCGCGCCCGTCTATGCAGCGGATGCTTCGGGCAAGACAATGGCTACCCACGCTTTGCAACAGGCAATTGACGATGCATCGGCTTATCGCAATGGCATCGTATATGTTCCCGCCGGCGTATACATGGTGGGCAATATCGATCTGAAAAGCAATATCTCGCTCTACCTCGAAGGTGGGTCCGTGTTATTATTTAGTGGCCGCGCGGAGGATTATTCGATCAATGCGCGCAAGGCCTCGCAAAACAGGAATATTACCTGGTGGATATATACCGACAGCGGGGCCCATGATATAAAGCTATACGGCCGCGGCACGCTGGATGGCAACGGGAAGTATGCCACGGAAAAAGGAAAGATTGGCAATCATATCCTGGCCATCTTTCAAACAAGGAATTTTGTGCTGGACGGGCCCGTTATCCGCAATTCGGGCGCATGGGGTATAATACCTACGCGTTCAAGCCATCTTGTTTTCAGAAACTTCAAATTGCTGAACCGCTTCGATATGGGCGAGAACGATGGCATCGATGTAATGGAATCGGAGGATGTGCTGGTGCAGCATGCCATCGGCATTGCGCTTGATGACCCTTTTTCCACCAAGACATGGGAGCAGAATACCGATTTATGTCGCCACTGGCCCGGCAGCCCGAAGTCGCAAAAGAATATTGTTTTCGACGACCTGCTGTCGTGGACGTATTGCTATGCCTATAAAGTTGGCCAGGGCGTGATGCAGCCGCAAACCCATATTACGTTTAAAAACTGCGTGGTATATGATGCCGCCGTGGGCATAGGCGTTCACCATAAATGGGGAACGGCTTATGTGGACCATGTGCTTTTTGATAATATAGAAATAGAAAAGCTGAGCTACCAGAATGACGATCACCGCACCTGGGGCGTTTTTTTGATGCAGAACGGTGATAAAAAAGGCAGCGGCCCCATCTCAAACCTTACGGTAAGCAACATTAAAATATACGATATAGGCAAATCGCCCGGCAAAATAAAGGGCCTGAACGATGCGCGTTTGATAAGTAATGTTATCTTTAAGAACATCCTGCCGCCGGGACTGAACAGGCCCGCGGCTACCCTGCAGGAAATGAATATGGCCGATACGGTCAACTGCAGGCATGTTAGGGTGATTTTATAAAACGTGAATTGTTATGCCATTGACCGTTTACCGCCGGGTGCTCTCTTCCAAAGCGATATTGTTCAGCCTGCTGTTGCTCAGCAAGGCTGTTTTTGTATGGGCGCAGGCCGACTGCATACCGGTGCATCTTGCCTGCGAGTGGATGGTCAATCCCATTGGCATAGACGCCACCCATCCACGATTATCATGGCAATTGCAGGACAATCGCCCGGGCGCCAAACAAACCGCGTGGCGACTGAGCATCGGTACCGATTCGGCGGCGGTAAGCAAAGGCACCGGCAATGAATGGCAATATGGCGAACCCAATGGTTCGGGGCAGCAGGTGGTGTATGGTGGAAAGCCCCTGCAACCCTTTACCCGGTATTTTTGGGCGGTGCAGGTAGGCGACAAAGATGGCGGTACCTCCGCCTTATCTTCCGTAGCCAGCTTTGAAACGGGTATGATGGACAGCAGGAACTGGAAAGGCGCCTGGATAAGCGATGGCAGGAATATCAACGAAAAGGCGGCTCCTTATTTCAGGAAGGCATTCACCATCAACGGGAAAATTAAATCGGCCCGCGCCTATATCGCTGTGGCGGGGTTATATGAATTGTATGTCAATGGCAATAAGATAGGCGATCACCGGCTCGATCCTATGTATACGCGTTTTGACCGTCGTATACTATACCTTACCCACGATGTAACGGAGCAATTGCAAAACGGCGGCAACGCCATCGGCGTTTTGCTGGGCAATGGCTGGTACAATCACCAGTCGACTGCCGTGTGGTATTTTCATGAGGCGCCCTGGCGCAACCGTCCCGCATTTTGCCTGGACCTGCACATCGAATATGAAGACGGCAGCACGGAAACCATCAGCAGCGGCAAAGACTGGAAAACGGCCCTCAGCCCGGTTATCTTCAACAGCATCTATACCGGCGAGCATTATGATGCCCGGCGGGAGCTGCCGGGATGGAATAAAGCCGGCTTTGCCGATTCCAGCTGGAAGACGGTTGACTTCCGCCCCGCTCCTGCCACCAACATAGTAGCGCAGGTGATGCAGCCCATCCGGGCTGTGGACACCATTGCCGCAAAAGCGGTCAATAAAATAAGCGACACTGTGTATGTGTTTGATATAGGAAGAAATATCGCGGGGGTCAGCTCGATAACACTAAGCGGCAAGGCTGGTACCGTGATGCGGCTAAAACATGCAGAACGGCTGGATGCCAACGGGCGGGCCGACCAGTCGAATATCGTGATGCATTACCGGCCTACCGATGACAAAGACCCTTTCGGAACCGATATCTATATACTAAACGGAAAGGGGGAAGAAAATTTTACGCCCCGGTTTAACTATAAGGGCTTCCGCTATGTGGAAGTGACGAGCGATCAGCCACTGGAGCTGACTAAAGAAAGCCTGGCTGCTTATTTTATGCACAGCGATGTAGCGCCGGCGGGACAGGTAAAATCGTCCAACCCGCTGCTGGATAAAATATGGTGGGCTACCAACAACTCTTATTTATCCAATTTATATGGCTATCCCACCGATTGTCCCCAGCGGGAAAAGAACGGCTGGACCGGCGACGCACATATAGCTATTGAAACGGGGCTATATAATTTTGATGGCATCAGCATTTATGAAAAATGGCTGGCCGACCACCGCGATGAGCAACAGCCCAATGGCGTTTTGCCGGCGACTATCCCCTCGGCCGGTTGGGGATATGAATGGGCCAACGGCCCCGATTGGACCAGCACCATCGCCATCATTCCCTGGAATGTGTATTTGTTTTACGGGGATACGGGTTTACTGTCGGCCTGCTACGATAATATCAAGCGGTACGTGGATCATATTGATGAACAGTATCCTTCGGGTCTTACTTCCTGGGGCCTGGGCGACTGGGTGCCGGTGAAATCAAAAGCGCCGGTAGAGCTTACGTCTACCGCCTATTATTTTACCGATGCGCTTATTTTATCAAGGGCGGCGAAGCTGCTGGGGAAGCAAACGGATTATGAGATCTATACAGCTATGGCCGAAAAGATTAAGGCGGCTTTCAACGCAAAATACCTGCATCGCGAAACGGGTATATATGGAAGCGGCCTGCAAACGGAATTAAGCGTGCCGCTGCAATGGGGGCTTGTGCCCGATGATATGAAAGCCACCGTTGCCGCCAATCTTGCCAAAAGAGTGGCAGCCGATAGTAATCGCATCGACGTGGGATTGCTGGGCACCAAAGCCATCCTGAATGCGCTGAGTGAAAACGGTTATGCCGACCTGGCCTATAAGCTGGCTACCCGGGAAAGCTTTCCTTCCTGGGGCTGGTGGATGGTAAACGGCGCTACTACGCTGTATGAAAACTGGGCCATCGATTCAAAAAGCGATATATCGCTCAACCACATTATGTTTGGTGAAATAGGCGCCTGGTTCTATAAGGCATTGGGCGGTATAAAACCCGACCCCGCGCAGCCGGGTTTTAAGAACATCCTGCTGGAGCCGCATTTTGCGGCAGGGCTCGACCAGTTTGAGGCAACGCACCGGTCGCCCTATGGACTGATTGTATCGAAATGGAAAAGAGCCGGTAAAAAGGTAGTGTATACCGTTTCCCTGCCGGCCAATACAACCGCAACGCTGCGCCTGCCGGGTTACCCGGTACAATCTATAGCGGCAGGAAGCTATACGTTTGAATGTAAATAAGAGGGAGGGCGACCCACCGTTATATTTTGCCCGGCCCAAATAATGCGCGCCCGCTTCTTACACCGGTCTGCTGCGCATGGTCTACCACCAGCTGACCATTGACGACCACGTATTGAAAGCCGGTAGAATACTGGTGAGGATGGTCAAATGTCGATTGATCGCTTACCTTGTTTTCATCAAACACCACGATATCGGCGGCCATGCCTTCCCTGAGCAGGCCACGGTCTTTTAGCTGGAACTTTTGTGCCGGCAGGGAGCTCATCCTGCGAATGGCTTCTTCCAGCGTAAGCAGTTTTTCTTCGCGCACATATTTACCCAGCACCCTTGCATTGGTGCCATAGCCACGGGGATGGGGAGAACCCTGGCCAAAAACGCGGATACCCGCATCACTGGCGGGCATATTGAACGGGTATTTCATAATGTACTGTACATCGGCCTCGCCCATGCCATGAAAGATCATGGCGGCTCCGCCCTGCAGCATCATATCTATTATGGTTAGCGCCTCTTCTTTTGCCTTGTGCTTACGGCCTTTCATAAGATTGACGGCTTCAATGCTTTTGCCGTTGAAGCTGGTATCGGGACGGAAAGTGGCGACAACGGGATAGCTGAAATGCTTCAGCTTTCTTTTTTTCAGGCGCTTCAGCATATAGCCGGCCACGTATGCTTTTACCTCCGGCCGGCTGAGGCGCGCACGGATAGAATCCTGCCCGTCGGCCAGCACCTCGTCGGGTAACAGGGTGCCGAGGTTGGTGCTGCTGGCGGTATACGGGTATTGGTCGATGGTAACGTCAAGCCCTTCCTGCCTGGCGGCTATTATCATTGGCAGCGTTTCTTTGGAACGCCCCCAGTTTTGCTGGCCGCTCAGCTTGAAATGCGATATCTCCACTGCCATATGGGCCTCCCGGCCTACCTGCAGCGCTTCCTGTATTGCCTCGGTAACGCTGTCGCCCTCGTCGCGCATGTGCGTAGCATACACACCGTTATAACGGGCGGCGGCTTTGGCCAGCGCAACGACTTCGGGTGTTCGGGAATAGGTGCCAGGGATATAGATAAGCCCGGTAGAAAAGCCCACAGCGCCGTCTTTCATACCCTTGTCTACGATGGCCTCCATTTTTTTCAGCTCTTCTTCATTGGGATCGCGGTTGGCGTTGCCGGTAACGGCGCGTCGCACGTCATTGTGACCGATGAGCGTAGCCACATTGATAGATAATTGCAGGCTATCGATGAAATGCAGGTACTGCCCGATATTGGTTTTTGAAGAGCCGCAGTTGCCGGTAACGACGGTGGTAACGCCATCGAGGATAAAATTGCCGGCTGTAGGCGTTTTTATCTCATCTCCTTCTATATGGGTATGCACATCGATAAACCCGGGCGCTACGATAAGCCCGCCGGCATCAATGGTTTTGGCGGCGGGCGCATCGATGTGTTTTTGAATGGACGCAATTTTACCGTCTTTGATGGCGATATCGCCGTAATACCAGGAATTGCCGGTGCCGTCGACGATTTTACCGTTGCGGATAATGATATCGTAACCGGTTTGTGCGGATACAGATAAGGGAAAAATAAAAAATAATAAATAGCGTATCATGTTGTGATTTTTCAGTGTGGTCAGGTATGTCATATTTCGCCCGCGTCGCAAACGAAATATGGCATACCTACTCCCCCGGGTGATAGGTTTTCTCTGCGTGCCTGAGCACGTCTTCTTTATAAAACAATACTTCTTTGAAGTGTCCTTTTGTGTACATCTCTGCCTGGTCGCCAAAATGCGGCGAGCCGGGGTGACCGCTTTCGCCGCCGGCCAATAATGATTTGGCTGTTACCCGGGGGCCAAACTCAACGGCGCAGATAAAGCTGTTGCCGTTGTACCCGTACCGTTTTAATGCGCCGGGCACATAGCGGCTTACAAAGGAGGGCAGGCAGCCCCAGGTAGCAGCGGCCATGCCCGAGGGCAGGCTCGGTTGTTTATCGTCGTACGTTTCCTGCAGGCTGCCCGTAAGACGTTGATAGCGGTTGATATTGCCCCAGGGTGTCTGCCAGCTGCCGTAGCGGTTGTTTAATTGCCGGGTAGCCAGCTGCAGGGCTTCGGGCAGCAGGACGCCTGCCGTGGCGGCATAGAGTTTTGTCTTGCCTACGATATCGGTACGGTCACCGTTTTTTATTGCCATAATACCGGGCAACAGCGCCTGGGCCCATGTAATGGCCAGCGTGGTGGCGACGGAAGATTCGGAAGAATACAAATTCCATTTCTTCAAGGTATCCAGCTGGGCCTGCAGCGAATCGGCGCCTGCATAGTTTTTACAGGCTTTGAACAGGGCAGGCAGCAAGAGCTCGAAAGCCGGCAGGTAGGTATCATATCCCGAAGCAATTACCTTATCAATGGTAAACGCGCTGCCCTTGCTCAACACCCTTACGGCGTTGAGCCCGCGGAAATTTTCCCCGTCGGGCGCCATATAAGCGGGATAATCCAGGCTTTTAGGACTGTTTTTTCCGGCTACCGTGAAGGGGGTGGAATTGCAGTTCTGCAACCAGCCATTGACGGGGTTGAACAGGTGAATGCATTCCGCTGTTTTGTGCAATCCCTCCCATTCGGTGGCAGAAATGCTGCCGTCTACCGGTTTTGACCAGTCGAACCCGGGATTGCGTACGGGAACGAAATTACCATGCCAGTAGGCGATATTGCCTTCGGCATCGGCATATACGGTATTGTTGGAGGTATTGGCGCGCAGCTCCATCGTTTTTTTGAAATCGGAAAAATTCATGGCTTTGGTGCGCTGCCAGCTTTGGATAAGACTGGTCATGGCGCGGTTATACGATTTCAATGACAGCCATTGCCCGTTGCGGGCAGCCATTACCGGTCCATGGTGGGTAAACAGGGCGTTGATCTCTTTTTCCGCCAGTGAATCACCCTGGCGATAGCGGAGGGATATCTTTTTTTGTATAACAGGTCTTTGCTCGTCGTTGTACAGGTACCACCAGCTATTGCCCTGCCGGGTTGTTTTTTCGGTATATAAATCCGCTACGTCCGACTGGCTGGATGTATGCATCCATCCGCAATGTTCATTGAAACCCTGGTATACAAAAAACTGTCCCCAGGTAACGGCGCCGTAGGCATTGAGGCCTTCTTCGCTGATGACATGCACTTCGGGGCGGAAATAAAAAGTAACATGGGGGTTGATGTATAATATAGTATGTCCCGAAGCGGTTTTAGACGGTGCGATGGCAAAGCCATTTGAACCGGAAGGCAGCTCTTCCTGTTGCCGTGGATGGTAGGCCGTAGACGCATGGCTGTTGCCATAAAAGCTTTTCAGGTCCGTATCTGTGATACCGGCCGTGCTGATGGCGCCGATGCTGCCATCGGTCCATAATAACGGGTACCAGGGTTGGAAGCGATGCAGCAGGGCGGGGCGTTCCGAAGGATGTTTGTACAGGTAATAATTGATGCCGTCGGCAAAAGCATCCAGCAGCTTATGTAACCAGGGCGGGCTGCTGTTATAATCGTTGATGGCGTCGGCGGAGTCGATGACCATTCTTATCAGCAGGTCGTTGTACAATTCTGACAGGCCTTTTATCTCGGCCATCCGGCCCAGCTTTTCGATATAGTTCATTTCCACGCGGGCAAAATCATCTTCGCACTGGGCATACAGCAGGCCGAAAACACAGTCGGCGTCGCTTTTTCCATAAATATGGGGGATACCCCAGCTGTCGCGTATAACTGTCACGCGGGCGGCCTGTTGCTGCCAGCGGGTGAGCTCAGGTGATAAGGGTGAGCCGCTTTTGCTATCACCCGGGGGCTGGGCGCAAAGCGACCCACCCGCAAGCGTTGTCAACGAAAGGAAAAGGATACTATAAATACGTGTCATAACTAACCAGCTTATATGCATACTCAATACAATCCTACTTTCCCTTTCACCGATTCGAATATTTTTTTGGAGTCATAGCCGATACCATTTTTAAACACTATTTCGGTATTGCGTATGGCTTTGATGTCTTTATCCAGGTCGCCGTCTATTAAGACGATATCTGCTTTCTTGCCCGGCGCGAGCGTACCGATTTCTTTATCCCTGCCAAGATAGATGGCGCCGTTGAGCGTACAGATTTTAATGGCCTGTGCGGCGGTAAAGCCCGCTTCCATCAGCAGCTCTACCTGGGTATGGTTGGAATAGCCGGCAATGGTGCGCCCTGTGCCGGTGGGGTCGGTACCGGCTATGAGCAGGCCGCCGGCATCATAGAACTGTTTTTCCCAGGCCAGCTCTTTTTTAAACAGGGCAGTGGAAATAGAATCTTTGTGCTGGAATTGTTTCCATTGACCCACTACGCGTTCCCTTACTTCGGGCAGCAGGGCCTCTTCGCCGCCCCCGGGAACAGCTTCCCGATCGGTATAAGGAATAAAAACCGGGAGGGTGGAGGTAACGGCTGTTTTTTTGCTTACCAGGAATTGGATCAGCTCCTTCATCTTAGGACTGTTTACATCCAATGCTCTTAAGGCGGCCGATGCGGGGCCATAATCAAACTCGTTTTCCTTTTTATTAACGTCAAAATCGGAGCTGGCCATAAAACCATGTTCCAGGTCGTCGATGCCTATTTCGGCTGCCTCGCGGTAGGTAACGGTGCAGAGGTGACCGGTTACTTTCAGGCGCCGTGCATGCGCTTCGCGTACTACGGCCGCCAGGTCGCCTTTGGTAATATGCATGTACATTTTAAACGAGGTGCAACCCTTATCGGCCCAGAAGCCTACCGAACGGGCGGCTTCGGCGGAATCTTTGATGATATTGATGGAAGGAATGTCAAACCCCGCGCGCTCGATATAAGGCGCTGTCACATCCATATCGGGGCCAATCATTTTACCCTCGCCAATCAGGCGCTTTATATTGAGATCGGTTTGCGGCTCTATGCTGCCGGCAGTACGCACCGTGGTGGCCCCGCCTGCCAGGTACATGCGCGGAAATGTATAGGGCATCTCCGCCACGTTGAAGAAGTTTTCGAAAGGAATGGTATAATATAAATGCTCATGCACCATTACCAGGCCGGGCAGCAGGGTCTTTCCCGTACCGTTGACGATGCGTGCGCCGGCAGGTACGGCGATGGAGCCGGTTTTTCCCAGTTGGGCAATGCGCCCGTTGATAATGATTAACGTTTGATGCGGTTTTGCCGGGCTACCGGTGCCATCTATGACGGTGGCGTCGGTGACGGCGATGGTGTCTGCCTTTACGCTAAAGTACTGGCGTACCTGCGCCGTAAAATTCTGTGCGGTGGCGCGGCTGCCCATCGTGGCCAGCGCCAGGCAGGAAAAGAAGAGGCATGTTTGTTTTCTCATGGCTGTTTTGGTTTAGCCCTGGGCGGGGGTGCATTGGCTTTGAATACCCGTATAAAGTTGCTGCCCAGTATTTTTTTTATGTCGGTGGCGGAATACCCTCTTTCCAGCAATCCTTTGGTGATCAATGGAAGGTTTGTAACATCGTTTATTTCCTGTGGCGTCGATTCGATGCCGTCAAAATCGGAGCCGATACCTATATGGTCTGCGCCCACCAGGTTTACAATATAATCAATATGGTCCAGCAGCAGTGACAGGGGGGGCCGCATGGCATCGGCTTCGGCCTTGTGCTGCGTGGTCAGCCAGGTGTCGATGTCAAAACCGGTGGGGTTAAGCCTTTTTAAAGAATCGATTTCAGTTTTATGGGCGGCTATAAAAGCGTCTTTGCGCGGGAGGTAATTGCTGTCGAGGAAGCCGGAATAGAAATTGACGTCGATAACGCCGCCGTTTTTGCCCACGGCCAGTATCTGCTCGTCTTTCAGGTTGCGGAAAACGGGGCATAGATCGTATACGCAGCTATGCGATACCAGCACGGGCTTTTTGGTAATGGCGATGACATCCCAGAAGGTTTGCTCGCCCACATGCGAAAGGTCTACCATCATGCCCAGCTTATTCATATGCCTCACTACCCGGCGGCCAAAGCGGGTAAGGCCTTTGATACTGTCTTCCTGTAGCAGGGTTTGGTTGGCAGGCGCTTTTTTCTTGTGGCGACGCGCCAGCCGGGGCGGATGCGGTAATGGGATGGGCTGAAGCGGCGCTGGGCGCAGGATATGCTGTGATTCGTCTTTGGCGGAGCTGGCCCACGACGTGGAATTGTTCCAGGTAAGGGTCATATACCGCACCCCGCGTTTATAGAGCTTATCGAGGTAATCGAGGCGGTCTTCTATCATATGTCCGCCTTCCACGCCCATCATACAGGCCAGTTTGTGCTGGCCGACTGCCCTTTCGAGCTGGGCGGGGGTTTTAACGATGGCCATGGTGGCGTGGTTGCGGCCTACGGTGGCATACAGCGAGTCTATTTCAATATTGGCGTATTTATAGGCTGTGTCTTTGCCAAAAAGCTCGTTGCAGAAGATGGAGAATACCTGTATGTCGACGCCGGCTTTTTTAAACCGGGCGATATCGGAATGGGTTTTACCGCTGAGATTGCTGTCCAGGCGGAGGCCCTTCATGCTGGCGGTAGAGAGCACATCGTTGTGCGTATCGGCCACGATGGCGTCACGGTGAAGTTTTTCGTAGGATTGACTGAAAGCGGCGGCTGCGCTCAAGCCCAGAACCGCCGTTAAAAAAGCTATTTTGCCCATGCAATATTTTTGGCGTTTGAATTTACTAAGTCTGCTGCAAAAGCCGGGGTATTTATTTTTAAATTTGTGATAAACAGGTATTAATGGTACAACTGGTACAGGTAATGCGCGAGGGGGATGATTTGGACACGATTCGTACGCTCTTCCGTGAATACGGCACCGAGCTGAACGAAAACCTGTGCTTCCAGGGCTTCGATGCCGAGCTGGCCACCCCGCTGAAGAAATATGGCCCGCCGGGCGGCGTCATTTTCCTGGCCCTTTGGGAGGGCGAAGCGGCAGGCTGTATTGCATTGACGCCGTTAAAAGCGCCCGGCGAGTGCGAGATGAAGCGGTTGTATGTGCGGCCGGGGTTTAGACAGCATGGGATAGGAAGGGTGCTGGTGGATGCACTGCTGGCGGAGGCCCGCAAGCTGAACTATACCATCATGAAACTGGATACGCTGAAGCGGTTGGGGGCAGCGATAAAGCTGTATGAGCAGTATGGGTTTGGGTATGCGGAGGCGTATTACGAGAACCCGTTGGGGGATGTGGTGTATATGGAGAAGGGGTTGGAGTAGGGCTGGTTTTCAATCGATTAGACATAGTTTTGCGAATTGTCCACTTCTCTTTGTATCTTCGCATTATCGGCGGCGGGTTCCAGTAACCTCCCAACGACAAAGACTTGACAGGGCTTCATTGAAGCCCTGTTATTTTATTATAGAGTATATATTCTTGCCAAGAATTTGCTTTTTTGAAAGCACATAGAATTTGTTCCTGTAGAATAATAAAATTTCATGCAAAAGTGCATTTTTTGTGCTTCCGCTTCGTAATCCATCAATAAGTGTCTTGGTCGCTACATCCGATCTTATATCCAGGATAATTTTTGAAGCCTGATCACTCCCATCTTTTATCCTTCTTGCAATAGTGTCCGGATTTTTGCTGGTTATTGTTTTTAAATCTGCTTTTAAAAGAACATGTTCGCGTAAGAGAAATACATCAAATTTTTTGTCATCGCGTTTAAATAATCCTCTCGGAGCAAAAATGACATCATAGTTTACTTCGGTTAATTTAATAGCCGTTTCCAACTCATGTTTGTGTTCTATAAAAAGCGATTCCGATAATACTTTTCTGTTGGTTTTTTTGCTAATGTAGTGCTCAATCCACTCGGCATTATCTAATAGCTTATCTGCCTGTCTTTTTTTAATCCTCTTGTCTGTCGAATCAAAAAAAGCTTTTATCACGCTTGCAAAAAGGGTAATATCAATTAAAAGAAAGCCTCCTTCGGAAACTTTATTGATGCTGATTATAGCATTCTCTTTTTTATATTCTTCAAAGAGGGCGTTTTCTTCCATTACCGCTTCGTTGTTATAGCTGTCTAATAAAGTTGGGGGTTTTTAAAAACAAATGCAAATAATGTTGGCAGAATAACGCTAATATTATTAGTGTTTATTATGTGTTGTGATTCATTAAATAAAGCGCGATACAGTCACCTGCTATTCCTTCAAGAATTTCCTGGCGGTAATAATTTCCGGCCTGCGGGGGCTGACCGAATCCGCGACAGTCAATAATTGCCGGAAATAATTCCGGGCCTTTTCCCTGTTTCCGGACTGTTGGGCTGCCAGGCCTGCATTGTAAAGGCCATTGAACCGGTTGGGATGTTTCTTCAAATCCGCCTCATAGGCTTCGAGGGCTTTGTCGGGCTGGTTCAATTGCAGTAACATATCTCCTAAGAGTTCCCTTGCAGGAATTACTTCACAGGGCGTTACCGGGTGTTTTTCGGTACCGTCTTCCATATCGGCCGCCAGCGTCATTGAATCCAATGCCTGGCTGGTTTTTCCTTCTTTCAGGGCTATCCATGCACCGGAAGTTTTGATTTGTACCAGTACCTGGTTGGCCTTGTAGCTATCCTTTTGCTGCAATAGTGTATGATAGATTTGTGTAAGCGCCTGTAGTTCGGTTTTTGCGGAATCGATACGGCCGGTATGAGCGTCACCCATTAGCCGGGTAAAATGGACGATAGCTTCCTGCCATGGATAATCCTTCCAGGAAAAGGTTGCCGGGGCCGCCTGCAGGCCGGCTGCCTGTTCCCATAGCCTGTTTTCCAATAAATAACGGGAAGGGATGGCGGCAAAAGAATAGGCCACCTTAAAATTAACGGGATAAACCAGCTTGAACGTGGTAAGATAATCCCATTGTTCTTTTGCCCGCCGGTTGTCGCCTTTTTGCAGGTAGGCATACACAAGATAATCCATGCCATGCAGCTCTTCATCCCAATGCCCTTTTATGCCGGCGGCTTCAGCATAGCATTTTGCCGAAGAAACGGAAACCAGGTTGGAGCGGATGCATTCATCCCAAAGCCCCAGCCGGGTGAATATGTGGGAAGGCATATGCAGGGCATGGGCAGAGGAGGGCGCCACTTCAGCATATTTTCTTGCTGCCGGTAAGGCCAATGATGCGAGCTCCGGGTAATCATAGGTGTGAATCATGTAATGAACAATTCCCGGATGGTTCGGCTCCTGCCGGTAAAGCGCAGTCAGAATGGAACCGGCTTTTTTGGGATTGCCAAGCGACTTATCGGCAGGGTCTGCCGCCGCTGTCAGCGCCAAAGCATACAATATCGCGGCTTCTTTATCGGCGGGATATACGGTGTGCAGTCTTCCCATTGCCTTTTCAAATCGCACGCATCTTGTATGATGGTCCGCTTTATCCCAATCGCCGTAGAAGGTGGAGATGGCATTGATATAGTCCTGCTCCCTGTTAGATTTTTGCGCAATGGCCCCGGCGAGGACCAGGGCTTTCGCCCCTTTTTTAAGCTCTGTCTCTGTGGGAGGCGCCCACAGGGGATGGAAGTTGCTCATGGCGATGCCCCAGTAGGCCATGGCGCACGACGGGTTTTGGCCGATGATCTTTGCAAATACTTTTTCAGCTTCATCATACTCAAATGAATGCAGCAGCGCCATGCCCAGGTTGAAGTCTGCCGCCGAATCCGCGCAGGATGTTTCAAAAGCGACAGAGCCGAATTCTTTTTTCGGCGGCCCGCAGGAGATAAGCGTCCCTTCTTTAAGACGCATGTCATTGATGGCCTCTTTTGAAGGGCTCTTATTTCCCTCCCGGCATGCCAGGAGAAATAATAAAAGTAAGACTGGTAGCTTTAATAGTGTCTGCTTCATACCCCAGGCTGGTTGTATCTACAAGGTACGAATTCGACAGAATAAGAAAGTGAGCCCAGTTGTATGGGTATTCTCCTCCCTCAGTGAGTGTAAATGCGTCAGCCTGCGGCCGTTTATTTTGCCGCTACCAGCTTCCATACCTTGCCGGTGGCGCCTGTTGGTCCCTGCTGCGCAGAAGTAAGCAGGTAGACTTCGCCGCTTTGGTCCTGGCCGATGCTTTTCAGGTATTGGCCCAGGTCGGTAGGAAAGCTTTTTAATTTGATTTCGCTGTAGGGCCACATACCGGAACCGGCGGGGTCGGCAATATAAATTTTGGCATTCGCCTTCCCGTCCTGCGAAAAAATGCCGAAGATATAGTGGCCGATATAGCCTGGTAGCGCGGTGCCGCGGTACATATTGCCGCCAACGATGGTCACCGCCATTCCGCCTCCTTTTGGATTGGCCGTATTGACCAGTTCAATAATGGGGTCGATAAGCGGTTTCCCTGCCGAGTCCGTAGTGGGGCAGCTGGCGCGTTCCGTCAGATCGTTGTCGGTATTGAAACAATGGGCGCCTTCTTTTACATTCCAGCCATAATTGCCGCCTTTTGTCACCAGGTCGATCTCTTCATAGAGCGACTGGCCGGCATCGCCGGCAAACAGCTGGTGCGTTCCTCCCATATCAAAGGAAAAACGATAGGGGTTCCTGAAGCCATAGGCGTAGATTTCTTTTTTCGCCGCCGTTCCTGTAAAAGGATTATCGGATGGTATGGTATACGGGTTCCCGCTGTTCACGTCTATCCGCAGGATATTGCCCAGCAGGTTGGCATAGAGGTCCTGCCCGTTGCCACCCGCGTTGGCGGTATACCAATCCGTTACATGCCCCGGTCCCACATCGTCCTTACCGCCGCCATCGCCAATGGAGATATACAGGAAGCCATCGGGGCCGAAAGCGATGGTGCCCCCGTTGTGATTGGATTGCGGGTGGTCTACTTCCAGGATGACTTTTTCCGTACTGATACTGGCTGTTGCCGCGCCAGCCGCAGCGGTGAATTGCGAAATCCTGACGAGGTTATTCCAGGGTGTTCCAGGCTGCGGTCCGCCGCTATTGGGCGGCGCGGAATAGAATACATAGAATTTGCCATTGCTCTTAAAATCAGGATGGAAAGCGAATCCCAGCAGGCCGCGTTCGTCATAAGCAGTATTCAGACTGACCATTTTTCCAGACAGATCGATAAATGGGGTAGCGGCTTTTGTGCCGTCTGCCTGGATGATCCAGACTTTTCCTACCTGGTCTACTATAAATAATCGTTTGCTCCCGTCCGGTGGTTCGGCCAGGGCTATAGGTGATACCAGTCCGTCGGCTGTCTGCTGTATATCGGGCATTGTATTACCCGGAGAAGGATGGTCATTTTTTTTACAGTCTGTAAGAATCAGCAAGGCGCACACGCATGCTGTAGCGGATAATGAAATAATTTTCATACGCATTCATTTTTGAAGAGATGAATCAATGCCGGCAAGCATGGCAAGCTGCTGCGTGTTTTACAACACACGCCAGATCGTCTTGTTCAGGGGAATCGCCCTGAAAAAATAGTATGTTTTTAGGATGGGAGGGCGGCGCTTATCGCTGCCGGCAGTTTTGCAAGGTAGTGCTGCAATTATTATGCCCCGGCAAAAAGCGTATTGGCGCTGTTGCATAGCTATGAAATAGTAGAAAAAAGTATATATATTTTAATCCTCCTTTGCGCCTTTCTCACCCACGAACCACTGCAACACTGATTCTGCTTCGGAATCGATTGCGAAAATTATTTCCGCTACTTCGCCGGTTTTCACTACTTTCCATATTGAGCGTCGGCTCACCATTAAACCTCTTTCATGAAAAAAAATAAATCTACTACTACAGTAACCTTCCTGGCCGTACCACCAGCAACATACATCCCGCCAAAACGCCAGTTTTCCTCTACTTAAACTTAGAAGAATGGACGGCGTATAATTAAGACAGCCTCCTGCTCCATCGGCTATGCCCACGGCCCGCTTTCGCATTTTATGCTTAAGCCGCTTTGTACAATATGGAGATGTGATACCTCCTTTTATTTTTCACCCTCTAAATAGAATCGTATGAAAATTGTAAGAAATATTTTAACTATGTTACTGCTTTGTTTCGCATTCGGAGCATGCAAGAAAAACCTGAATGAAGGCAATTCAGGAAAGGAACCTGTTGTGGCACACATCGCTCAAAGCCGATACTTTGCTGCAAAAGATGGAAGCTTTGGAAAAGTACAAATTCCTGAAAAGTTCAAATCATTGCAGGAGGCGATTGCCTTTTTCAAAGCGAATTTTAAAGAAGTGCCTGCTCATTATAAGAGCGAGCCAAAATCTGTGCGGGTTATGGATGATGATGAGCCCTCTGCGCCAGCTGAAGAGACATCATATAATGGCGGACCAACTGCCGGGTCGGAGATATGGTCGGTCGATGAAGCAAGAGCATACGTCCAGGACCAATTTTTATATGCTGGCGGATTTCAGGGGGACTATTTATGTCCTGAAAATTTGGGCGATGAGCAAAACTATTGGGGTAACGCTAACTATATGAGTGCCGAGAAATGGGGGTATGAGATTGAAGCTAACTATGCAGCCCGTGGAATTATTTGCGTGCTGCATTTTCAAATCGTTGTTGCGCCATCCAAAATGAATTATAACCAGACTAAATTAATATATAAAACGGGTACCGGAGAAAGATTAACCATTACTGGTGGCGCTTTGGGGCAAATAACGCAAAACGAAATTACCGTAAGCATCGCTCCTAATGGAACGGGCCATCTTGAGGCGTATGGAACGGAGGTGCGGACGCAGATTCTGACAAGCACAAATAGCTTTATTTATAAGGCAGGAGGTTCGGGAAATTATCCGATAGGGATGCAACTTGGAAACGGGGTTACTATCAAGAGTTCCTATAATTCGAACACGGCCTATAATATAAAATACGGCGTTCAATTTTTTGAAGATTGGGTTGAGCATAACCATTATAATGTAACTCAACAAAACCCTTGTAATTGGGGCGGGCAACCATTAATGGGGTATTGGGATAATGGGACGACCTTTGTTGGCGTACCTCAAAACTAAAACATAGTCATATATTCACTGCAGAAATTACACTATGAGAAGAAGCCGCTCGCTTGCTTACTGTACACTTTTTACCTTGCTCGGATTTACAACCGCTGCACAAAACAAGGCCAGGTTCATGTTTGTGCAATATCGCTCAATCACAAACCCCGAAACCGGAGAATGGATAACGCCCTTCAAGCTTGATGGGCCAACACGGTTTGACTATAGCGACAGCAAATACCCTGAATGGACGTATATGTATGGGACGCAAAACATCAAAGCGCACTATACGCCCGTCAGCTCATCGGCACTACAACATGAACCGGAAGAGATTTTGGGGTGCAAAAAACTGGGTGTTTATGAAGACAAAGAAAACAGACCTGGCAACTATGATGTTGTCTATCTCTCTTCAATACATGGCACCATTTTCATAAAGACCTTTTACCCTTCGGGCAGGTTATTTAATTGTCATTATCATGGGAAAAGCAAAACGAACCCTTTTGCTACATTGAGACTTAAACACTACGCACAGGATACGGTCATAATGAATGCAAAGCCAGTTATGAAAAAGGCGAGACCGGTTTCTAAAAACTAATCGGATGTAGCGCCTTTATCACCCACAAACCACTGCTCTTTATTCTTAAACAGTACGTTGAAGGTGGTCAGCGAGCCGTAAATACGGGTAATGTATTGCTGCAGGTTTACCTTGTCCTCGTCCGTCAATACTTTATGCGCATTGATTTGCTGCTCGAGCACGCGCATGCGGTCGCGGAGCATCACAATTTTATGGAAGAAAACATCGATGGGCACTTCTTTCGGCTTTTGTGATTTGTCGGCAGGCTGCAACAGCATCATGCCGCCCAGCCAGCGATCGCCAAGAGGAGCGGGCTCGCCGAAACCGTTCCACTGCCGCAATATTTTAAGCAGCGATTTTTCAACTTCCGAAACGGTTTCAACTTCCGCGGTCACATTTTCAGGAATGATTTCATCGAGATGGGTATCGGTCTTGTCAATTTCTTTGATACCCATATTGATAAAGGAAATGAGATAGCTGGCGTACCTGACGCCGACGATTACACCGGGGCCGTGAAGCGTGTGCTGAAGACGTGTGCCCACGCCGAGAGTCTGTTGATCCATACTGCGGAATAATTAGAAATAGTTAGTAATGGCGAACAAATCAGTTGTTGCGGGAAATTAGGATAAATTTACCTACCCCTGAAATCGTCGTAGGCCAGCTTAATGTATTCGCCGAACTCATACTCGGTCGTGGTCATGGTAAAAATATAGCTGGGGCGATAGCGCTTCATAAAATCTTCCAGCGGCTGGCCTTCGAGGCCGGTCAGCTTTTTTACAAGAGCATGGGTAAAGCGGTGGTCTACAGACTTGTCCTGCTCTTCCTGAATCAGCCGCTGGCGGAAATGGGCCATGCGGCGATTGCGCGCAAAGTTGAACATATTAATGAACTCATCCAGGTCGAGGCCTACGCCAAAACCTCCTTCGGGCGAAGAAAGTTTGATACCGGGTTTTTTATAGTTGAACGCCTTGGCATAGTCGAGGCGGTTTTGAGCGGAATCCTGTTTGTAATTGCGGGGCGATACGCGTACTTCCCTCAGATCGGTAACCGGCACATGCAGGGAGATATCGAAGGAATTAAGATTGACGATGGCGCTGACGGGAAACCTGGGCGTGGGCTTATTGAGATAAGAAAACCAGATAGAATCTTTTTCACCCACTATAAGACTATAAGCGCCGGCCGAATCGGTCATGGTGCCCGCGCCCGAAGTGCTCAATACGCTTACAGAAGGCAATACCAGGGTGCGGCTCATGTCGTATACGGTACCGGAAATTTTTACCTGTCCGGGGAGCTGTGCCCGGCACGGCAGCTGCAGCAGCAGAAGAACAACTACCGGTGCGACAAGAGATATCGATTTGTAAAGATGTTTCAATCAGCTTCTTTTCATCCGTTATTGATGGTGTTGAATGATCAGCATACACCTGGTTTCGTCCGTGATATTAGTACAACTTGTCCAGTCAGCCAGTTTTCGGCCGGCATTTAACGTTGATTTTGCAGTTGCACGGTTTTTTCAATGATGGACGGGTAATGAGCATGTTCCAGCAGGTGAATTTTCTGTGCCAGCGTATCGGGGGTATCCGTTTCCTCCAGGGAGCAGGTTGCCTGGAAAATGATGTTGCCATGGTCGTACAGCTCGTCTACATAATGGATGGTGATACCGCTTTCCTTTTCCTTATTGGCCACCACGGTTTCATGCACCCGGCTGCCATACATGCCTTTGCCGCCGTATTTGGGCAGCAGGGCGGGATGTATATTAATAATAGCGCCGGGCCAGGCGGCTATCAGCGCAGGGGGCACTTTCCACAGAAACCCCGCCAGCACGATAAAGCCGATATGCTTCTTTTGCAGCTCGGGAACGTAGGCGTCGCCGCGAAAGAAACGTTCTTTTTCAATGAGCAGGGTGGGGATACCTTCTTTGGCGGCGATGGATAAAACGCCGGCAGTGGGTTGATTACTAGCAATTAAGGAAACGGCTACCGAGGAATGATGGCGAAAATAGTCGATGATTTTTTGGGCGTTGGAACCGGCCCCGGAAGCAAAAACAGCAAGGTGTATCATTGCCCAAAACTACAAAGTTTATGGTTAGGGGCATCCCAGCCTTCATCCCGGAAGTCTAAGCCGCCATTAACGGGCTGAAAAACAAAGGCGCCCCTAGAAAAGGGCGCCGGTCTCTATGATCCTAAAATCTGTGATATAATTCCTAAAACTAATGTATAACCCGTTTATTGTATGCTAAGGTCTAACACTTACGACCGCTAAATCGTAAACACTTAATATTAAAGCCTCTTTAATGTGACTGGACGAGAAACGGGCTTTCAGGGCCCCGACGGGGCATGTGGTGACTGGCAGGGATGCCGGCCCTGAAAGACGGCTAAGGGAGGGCCCTTTTATCGACTTTTTTCGCAGGTAATAGTAACCAGGGGTATAACAGGAGGCCGGCCGGGTTGCTGCCGGGCAAGGATAAAAAGCGGTAAAAAAAGGACCAAAAAACAGGTGGTTTCACTGGGTTTTTAACATTTAGCATCTACTGACAAAGCTATGACATGCACTTATCGGCATTTAATGCAAATCGCTGAAACCCACGCTGGGCGCGGGAAAAAAAATAATCCCGTATGTTGATATTTTGTTAGAATCCTGACTTATTTTTGCACCCTGTTAAGGAAATGTATTCCTTTTTTAACACCGATATCTTAGAGCTTATGATTCATCATAGATCGATCGTTAAGGACACCTTTTTCTCTCTTTTCTTTCTAACCTTTCTCTCTTTGGGTTTTACGGCATCGGCTCAGGATGGCAAGACATTGTTCAACAACAATTGTGCGTCCTGTCACCACCCCGTTAAAGACGGTACCGGGCCGGCCTTAAAAGGTGCCGAGCAGCGCGTGGGAAGCAAGGACCTGTTGTACAAATGGGTGCATAACCCGCCGGGCGTCATCGCCTCCGGTAATCCTTATTTTGCTTCTTTGTTCAAACAGCGGGGTGTCATGATGACGCCTTTTGCCAGTTTAACGGAAAAAGATATCGATGCTATCCTTAAATATGTAGAGGACTTTAAGGCGCCGACTGCTCCTCCCCCCGGCGATCCCAACGCCCCGGAGAGCGACAATTCACTGCTGTATGGCATCCTGACCCTGATCCTGGCAGTTATCACCCTCATCTTATTACAGGTAAACAGCAACCTTAAAAAGCTGTCGGACGACCGCGAAGGCGTTCCTGCTGCCGAGCCGGTTCCCTTTTACCGTAACAAAGCTTATATCGCCACCCTGGCCGTTGTGCTGTTTGTGGTAGGCGGTTATTATACCATCCAGGGCGCTATCGGCCTGGGCCGCAATAAGGATTACCAGCCCGAGCAGCCCGTTTTCTACTCGCACAAGGTGCATGCCGGCACCAACCAAATCAGCTGTTTGTATTGCCATGGCGGCGCCTACGAAGGCAAGCATGCCAATATACCGGCGGTGAACATGTGTATGAACTGTCACATGGCCATCAGCGAATATACCGGCACCGACAAGCTGTACCGCGAAGACGGCACAGAAGTAAATGGCACGGCGGAAATACAAAAGATATATGCTGCTTCCGGCTGGGACCCCAAAGTAAAAAAATACACGGGCAAAGCCGCGCCCATCGAATGGATAAAGATCCACAACCTTCCCGACCATGTATTTTTCAGCCACGCACAGCACACCCGTGCCGGCAAGGTGCAGTGTCAAACCTGCCACGGTCCCATCCAGGAGATGACCGAAGTAAAACAGTTTGCCGATCTGAGCATGGGCTGGTGTATCAACTGCCACCGCGAAAGCAAGGTGCAGTTCTTCAACCAGGAAACCGGCGAAGGCAATAAGTTCTACAGCGTTTACGAAAAGTTCCACAACGACTTAAAGAGTCACAAAGTGGACAGCGTAACCGTGGAAATGATTGGCGGAACCGAGTGTCAGAAATGTCACTATTAATAATGACTTGCTGTATAGCGAAGAATATTCAAATTTCAAATTGGTATAATGGCGCAAAAAAAGTACTGGCAGAATTTCGGCGAGCTGAACAACTCTGAATCTTTTCAGCAGCAGTCCAAAGACGAGTTTCGTGAGGAATTGCCCTTTGAAGGAATGGACAGCATGGCCGATGCCAAAACTCCCCGTAGAGATTTCTTAAAATATGTAGGCTTCAGCACTGCCGCCGCCGCTATTGCTGCGGGTTGCGAAGTGCCTATTAAGAAAGCCATCCCTTATGTAAACAAACCACAGGACCTGGTGCCGGGTGTAGCCGATTATTATGCTACCACCTATGTATCCGGCAGCGATGTGGTGCCCATTGTAGCCAAGGTAAGAGATGGCCGTCCTATCAAAATTGAAGGAAACGAGCTGTCTTCCGTTACCAAAGGCGGTACCACCGCCCGTGTACAGGCATCCGTACTGGATTTGTATGATACGGCCCGTTTGCGTTACCCTATGGCGGATGGAAAAGAGGTGAGCTCACTGGAAGCGTTCGACAAAATGGTGAGTGATGCTATCAGTGGCGTGCCCCTGGCCCTTGTTACGCCCACCATTACCTCCCCCACCACCAAACAGATTATTGCAGAATTTCTGATCAAATATCCCGGCAGCCGCCATGTGCAATACGATGGTATTTCGTACAGCGGTCTGCTCCTTGCCGCCGAAGCTTCTTACGGCAAAAGGATTATTCCCACGTACCATTTCGAAAAAGCAAAAGTGGTGGTAAGCTTTGGCGCCGATTTTCTCGGTACCTGGATAAGCCCCGTAGAATACCAGCGTGGTTACAGTTCTCTCCGTAAGCCTACGGAGAAGAACCCCGAAATGAGCAAGCACTACCAGTTTGAAAGCAATATGAGCATGACCGGCGCCAATGCCGACGAGCGCTTTACACACAAACCCTCCGAATCGGGCGCGGTAGCGCTGGCCCTGTTCAATGCATTGAGCGGGCAGGGGGTGAGCGGTGTAAGCGATAAACTAAAGACCGCCATCGCTAAAGTTGCCAAAGACCTGGCCGCCAATAAAGGCGCTGCACTGGTGGTTAGCGGCAGCAATGATATAAATACCCAAATTATCGTAAACGCCATCAACGAGGCCATCGGCGCCAACGGCACTACGGTAAACTGGATGGCGCCGCTGCTTACCAGGCAGGGTGTGGACAGCGATATGGATACCCTGGTATCGGATATCGAAAGCGGGAAGATTGGCGGCGTGCTGCTGTACGATGTGAACCCGGCTTATGATTATTACGGTGCGGAGAAATTTAAAGCAGCGCTTAAAAAGATCAGCGCGAAAAGCGTTTCGTTCAACGAAAAGCTGGATGAAACCACCGAGCTGGTTAAATATGTGCTCCCTGCACACCATTACCTGGAAAGCTGGGGCGATGCCGAGCTGAAGCCCGGTATTTTCAGCCTGATGCAGCCTACCATCAACCCGCTGTTTAAAACGCGCCAGCTGCAGGATACCCTGCTCAAATGGAGCGGCAACAGCACGGGCTACCACGAATACCTGAAACAATACTGGGTTGATAAAAAACTGGGCAGTGAGCAGGAGTACGACAAGGCGCTGATGAATGGCGTGGTGGAGTTTCCGCCTCCCACATTCTCCTCCCTCAGCGGCTTTTACAGTGAAAAAGTAGCCCAGGCTGCTGCCGCTATCAGCAGCGCAAAGAAAGGCGGCAAATACGAGCTGGTATTATACCAGAAAGTATCCGTGGGCGAAGGCCGCCAGGCAAACAATCCCTGGTTGCAGGAAATGCCCGACCCCATTACACGCGCCTGCTGGGATAACTATGTTATCATATCTCCCTCTCTTGGCAAGGAGCTGCTGGGTATAGATATCACCAACCGCAAACAATCGGACACCTACGAGGTACATCCCGATAAGCCTGTGCTGAAAATAAAAGCAGGTGGTAAGGAAATCGCCTTACCGGCCATGATAGTACCCGGCGTGGAAGCCAATACCCTGGCCATCGCCGTAGGTTTTGGAAGAAGCCCCAAGGTAGGCAGGGCATTGCGCCACATCGATGAAAGCCTGGTTGGAAAAAATGTATACCCCCTTGATGCCAATGGCAGCTGGGTGATAACGGATGTAACGGTAGAAAAAACGGATGACAAATACAAAATAGCCCAGTCGCAAACACACAGCTCTTACGAGGGCCGCGTGGAAGTGGTGAAAGAAACCACGCTGGAAGAATATAAAAAGAATCCCAACGAAATACTGGAAGAACGTAGAAAGGAGCTGGCGCCTTTTGGCGGTCTCGACAAGTTTGAAACAGAAGGCACGATCTATCCCGGACCCGACAACCCCGGTATTAAATGGGGGATGAGCATTGATTTGAACAGCTGCTATGGTTGCGGCGCCTGCGTGGTGGCCTGCCAGGCAGAAAACAATGTGTCGGTAGTAGGTAAGAGCGAGGTGCTCCGTTACCACGATATGGCCTGGTTGCGTATCGACCGCTATTTCGCGGCGAAAAACAATGATCCGAATGATGCCGACACCGTACAGGTATTGTTCCAGCCTATGCTCTGCCAGCATTGCGATAACGCTCCCTGCGAAAACGTATGCCCGGTAGCAGCTACCAACCACAGCAGCGAAGGCCTCAACCAGATGGCGTATAACCGTTGTATCGGTACCCGTTACTGCGCCAACAACTGTCCGTTTAAGGTTCGCCGTTTCAACTGGGCCGATTATACCGGGGCCGACAGCTTCGCCGATAACCAGCACCAGGGTACGGTAGGTATGCTGGATGACTCTGTGCTGATGATGAACGACGACCTGAGCCGTATGGTGCTGAACCCCGATGTAACGGTGCGCAGCCGCGGTGTGATGGAAAAATGTTCTTTCTGCGTACAGCGTTTGCAGGAAGGCAAGCTGAAAGCGAAAAAAGAAAACCGTACGCTTACCGACGGCGATGCAAAGACCGCCTGCCAGCAGGCCTGTGCCGGCGACGCCATCGTATTTGGCAACGTAAATAATAAAGACAGCCAGGTAAGCACGGTGCGCCGTGAAAACATGGGCCGTCTCTTTCATTCACTGGAGCAGCTGCACGTATTACCCGGTGTGAGCTACCTGGCCAAGGTAAGGAATACCGAAGTAGCATATGGTCTGCCCAAAGAAGAAGAACCGGCTGGTGTGGAAGAAAAGAAAGAAGAAAAAGCGCACGCATAATATTTAAACAATTTTGAGCAGGCAGCCGTCAATGGTCACCCGCTAAAAACCAGGGAATATGTCATTACTCAGATACGAATCGCAGACACGTGAACCACTGGTAACAGGCACCAAAACCTACCACCAGGTTACAGAGGATATTATCCGGCCCATCGAAGCAAGCCCAAGCAAGCTCTGGTGGATAGGTTTCCTAATCTCCGTAGCGCTCCTCATTTTTGGTATCTATTCGGTATACCGGGATGTAACCTATGGCATCGGCCAGTGGAACCTTGGTAAAACCATCGGATGGGGTTGGGATATCACCAACTTCGTGTGGTGGGTAGGTATCGGTCACGCCGGTACGCTTATTTCGGCTATCCTTTTGCTGTTCCGCCAGGGATGGAGAACGGGTGTAAACCGTGCGGCGGAAGCCATGACCATCTTTGCGGTAATGTGCGCCGGCCAGTTTCCTATCTGGCACATGGGTCGCGTATGGCTGGCCTTCTTTGTACTGCCTTACCCCAACACAAGAGGTCCACTGTGGGTAAACTTTAACTCGCCCCTGCTGTGGGACGTATTTGCGATATCCACTTATTTCACTGTTTCCCTGTTGTTCTGGTACAGCGGCCTGCTGCCCGACCTGGCATCGGTACGTGACCGCGCCAAACTGAAATGGAGAAAGATGATGTATGGTGTGCTGAGCTTTGGCTGGACGGGTTCCACCAAGCACTGGCAGCGCCACGAAGCCCTATCGCTGGTATTGGCGGGCCTGAGCACGCCGCTGGTATTGTCGGTACACACCATCGTATCGTTTGACTTCGCTACATCGGTTATTCCCGGCTGGCATACCACCATTTTCCCGCCCTATTTTGTTGCGGGCGCCGTTTTCTCCGGTTTTGCGATGGTGCAAACCCTGCTGCTGGTAACAAGAAAAGTATTGAAGCTGGAAGAATATATCACGATGGAGCACATCGAGGTAATGAATAAAGTAATTGTGCTCACCGGTTCCATCGTAGGCGTGGCTTACCTCACCGAGCTGTTTATTTCCTGGTACGGGCAGAATCCATATGAAGCAGCGGCGTTCCAAAACCGCTGGGATATCACTACCCCATATGCATGGAGCTATTACCTGATGATGGGCTGTAACGTATTGTCGCCCCAGGTATTCTGGTTCAAAAAACTGAGAAGAAATATCCTGCTCACGTTCTTTATGAGCGTGCTGGTAAACATAGGTATGTGGTTTGAACGTTTTGTTATCATCGTTACGTCTATCTACCGCGATTACCTGCCCAGCAGCTGGAGCACGTATTATGCGCCCAGTATTTATGAAGTAGGTTTTTACATGGGTACTTTCGGCCTGTTCTTTACCTGTTACTTCCTGTTCTCGAAGTTCTTCCCCGTTATTGCCGTGGCGGAAATCAAGCATATCCTGAAGAAAAACGGGGAAAGCTACAAGGCGAACATGGGTGGTATCGAAACGCAGTCGGTGGAGCAGTTTGCTCATGAGCAGGCGCATGCGCACTAAGCAGCCCGGAACGTTCTTTATATCAACGGAATTTTAAAAAAGCCCGCAGCCAATAGCTAACGGCTCAAAGCTCAATAATATGGCGGTTAAAAAATTTGTAGTAGGCTGTTTTGAAGAAGAGGAGACCCTGTTTAATGCGGTTAAAAAGGTTCGCAAGGCAGGCTATAAAATACACGATGTGTATACTCCCTTCCCTATCCACGGGTTGGACAGGGTGATGGGCCTGCGCGATACCAGCCTTCATACGGCCGGGTTTATCTATGGCATCACAGGCACTTCGGTTGCTCTTTCGTTTATCAGCTGGGTGTTTACCAAATCATGGCCCCTTAACATCGGCGGTAAGCCGCATTTTGCCCTGCCGGCCTGGATACCTATCATGTTTGAGCTGACGGTATTATTTGCAGCAGTAGGCATGGTGCTTACTTTTTGCTACCTGTGCCAGCTGGCGCCCTTTGTTAAAAAACACCATTTCCACCTGAGGGCTACCGACGATTTGTTTGTAATGGTTATCGAGCCCACGGCCAAAACGAGCGATAGCGAAGTATCCGCTTTCCTTTCGGCTGCAGGCGCCATTGAAATCAATGTGCAGGAAGCGGAAACCGGCTGGTGGCTGGGACGCTACGACCAGGACAGCAAACCTTTTGAAGTAAGAAAAGAAGCCAGGGCATTTTAGTTATCATTAGAAACGACTTTTATTTAATACAGATGAAGAAGTTATCCATTATAGTCCTTGTGGTTGCAGTAGTAGCGGTGATACAAAGCTGCAGCGATGTAAAGCGTAAGCCGAACCGGGTGTATATGCCCGATATGGCCTATAGCCGCGCTTATGAAACCTATTCGGATCACCGTAACCTGGCTGACTCGGGTATTTTTTATAATGCCATGCCGGTAAAGGGAACGGTAAAGAGAGGCGATACTGCGCATTATGAAATGATGGTGGACACCACAGGCGGATACAATGCTTCGACGAACCTTAAAAACCCGCTGGGTCCGCTGGACTCTGCGCAAAAGGTGGAGGCGAAGCGCCTGTACCTGGTAAACTGCGGTATCTGCCACGGGCAGGCGTTGAAAGGCGACGGTCCGCTGCATACCAGGACCGACGGTACCGATGGTCCTTACAGCCCGGCGCCAGCTAATTTTGTTGACCCGGCCGCACAGGGTGGAAGGTATTTCGCCATGTCTGAAGGCAACATATTCTTTGCCATCACTTATGGCAAAAACATGATGGGCAGCTATGCTTCGCAGGTGAGCCCCATCCAGCGCTGGATGATTGTAAGCTATATCAAATCGATGCAGGCAGGTGTAAAAGGCGCCGCCGCACAACCGGCTGCCGGCGCAGATTCAGCTACCGCAAAGAAGTAATAGAATAATTCTGATTGTAACGATTATAAATTTTTGAGAATGTCGTCATTTAAAGAGCAATTTCAGGTTACCGGCAGGTTTAAAACGTGGTCACTCGCGCTGATGGGCATTGGTGTGGTTTCATTGCTGGTGGGTATTTTCATGTATGGCAGGGGTGATGAAGAGCACCAGGCCCGGTTCTGGGGCGCTTTGCTGCAAAACAGTGTGTATTTCCTGCTGATAGTGAATGCATCCATGTTCTTTATCTGCGCTACTACCCTGGCCATGGGTGGCTTCCAGATGTCGTTTCGCAGGGTAACCGAAGCCATATCGGTGGCCGTTATTCCGCTCGGTATTATTGCCCTGATTATTTTACTGTCACTGGTGCTTGGGCACCAGCACCATATTTATCATTGGTTAACACCCAAAGGAGATAAACTGTTGGAAGGAAAGCATGTTTTTTTGAACCCTACCTTTTTCTGCATCTGGACCGTTCTTACCATTGGTTTGTGGATTGTGCTGGGATATAAAATGAGGAGCCTGTCGCGTTCCTTAGACAACAATCCCCTGCCCAGCATAGAAGCCGGTAAGGCATATGTTTTCAAAAACACGGTTTGGGGTTCCATATACATCGTATGGTTTGCGCTCACCGTAGCTTCCACCGTTCCCTGGTTGTGGCTCATGAGCATCGATGCACACTGGTATTCCACCATGTACAGCTGGTATACATTTGCCAGCACCTTCGTAGCCGGTATCGCATTGATAACCCTGTTTGTGGTATACCTCAAGAACCAGGGTTACCTGGAGCTGCTGAATGAAGAGCACCTGCATGACCTGGGTAAATTCATGTTTGCCTTCTCCATATTCTGGTGCTACCTGTGGTTTGCCCAGTATATGCTAATATGGTACAGCAACCAGCCCGAAGAAACGATTTACTTTAAAGACAGGATTGGCAACAATGTGCATGGCAACGGATACAAAGGAATATTCTTCCTTAACATCATCATCAATTTTATTGCGCCTTTACTGATATTAATGACCCGTTCCGCAAAAAGGAATTATGCCTCGATAACTTTTATGTCGGTGGTGATCATCTTTGGTCACTGGCTGGATTTTTACCAGATGGTATTCCCGGCGCTGACAAAAGACAAGAACGGACTTACGCACGTGCCTATGAACCTGTTCGACTTTGGCCTGGCGGCCGGTTTCGTAGGGTTGATAATGTATTCTACCGGCAGAGCCCTGACCAAGGCCCCGCTGATAGCTAAAAATCATCCGTTCTTTAAGGAAAGCATTATTCACCATACATAGAATTAAACAAAAGCACCAGCAGGAAAAACTATTTTAAAACTTTGCACTAAATTCTTAAGCGGTTATGTCGTTAACAACCATTTTTATATTAGCGATTTTATTGTTGGGGTTTCTTATCACCTTCCAGATTGCCAAGGCGAGTGAATATGTGGGTGTATTAAAAGGCGAGAAGAAAACATTCGAGCAAAATAACCGCATCAACGCTTTCCTGCTGGTCCTCTTCCTGGTGGGCGGTCTTATTGGTGTATACTGGTGTAATGAGCTGTTTAAAGGCAGGATACTGGGCGACGCGGCCTCCGACCACGGGCAGAAGATCGATAATATGCTGCATATTACCCTGATCATCACCGGTGCCGTTTTTGTGCTTACACAGGTATTGTTGTTTTGGTTTGCTTACAAATACCAGCATTCCGAAAAGAGAAAGCCGCTGTACCTGCCCCATAATAATAAGCTGGAAGTTATCTGGACGGTTGTTCCCGCTATCTTCCTGACCGTACTGGTGGGCTTTGGTTTGTTTTACTGGTTCAAGATAACCGGTGAAGCGCCCAAAGACGCACTGGAAGTGGAAATAACCGGCAGGCAGTTCAGCTGGATTTACCGTTATCCAGGCCATGACGGCGTATTCGGCCGCAAATACTTCCTGAACATCAGCGATAGCAAGGATAATTCGCTGGGTCTTATCTGGGCCGATACAACGGTAGCACGCAAAAACGAAGACGGTGAAATAACAAAAACAATAGCGCTGAAAGCCGATAAGGCAGCGCAGGACGATATCGTGGAAACAGACAAGATGGTGCTGGTGGTAAACAAAGCCGTGAAGCTGATTATCAACTCGAGGGATGTGATACATGACGTAGGCCTGCCGCATTTTCGTATGAAAATGGACGCAGTGCCCGGCACCCCCACCACCATGTGGTTTACGCCGCTGTACACGACCAAACAAATGAAGGAAAAAACGGGTAACCCCGATTTTGTATACGAGATTTCCTGCGACCAGATGTGCGGTAAGGGTCACTATACCATGCGCGGTATCGTAGACGTGGTAACACAGGCCGAATACGACGCCTGGATAATGTCGCAGAAACCCAAATATCAAACGGCGGTGCTGGGTAATACCAACAGCGCTCCTGCAGCGCCTGCCGCGGCAGATACCGCCAAACAGGCCGGCGGGGGTACAACGGCCGCTACGGTAGCAGCAAAATAAATGGCCGGACAAAAGATTAGGATTTAGATTACGATTAAAGAATTCAGACTATGCATAACGAAGCCAATATACACGGTGCGGAAGTGGTAACCTCTCACGAAGTGCATCACGACGAGCATCATGTACATCATCACAAGGAGACCTTTATTACCAAGTATGTATTCAGCCAGGATCACAAAATGATTGCCAAGCAGTTCCTGATTACAGGTATTATCTGGGCTATCCTGGGTGGCTTGATGTCGGTATTGTTCCGCCTGCAGCTGGGCTATCCCGACACTACTTTTCCCTGGCTGGAAGATATCCTGGGCCATTGGGCCAAAGGCGGTAAGATCCAACCCGAGTTTTACTATGCATTGGTTACCATGCACGGAACGGTACTGGTATTCTTTGTATTGACAGCCGGGTTGAGCGGCACCTTTGCCAACTTCCTTATCCCGCTGCAGATTGGCGCACGCGATATGGCTTCTCCCATGTTGAATATGCTGTCTTACTGGTTTTTCTGGCTGGCCAGCGTTATCATGCTGTCTTCTTTGTTCGTGCAAACCGGCCCTGCCAGCGGCGGATGGACCTCGTATCCTCCCCTGAGCGCATTGGGCGGTGCATCGGATGGTTCTAAAATGGGCATGGATCTCTGGCTTACCAGTATGGCCATGTTCGTGGTATCGTCTTTACTGGGCGGCCTGAACTATATTTCTACCATTCTCAATATGAGAACAAAGGGCATGAGCATGACGAGGTTACCCCTCACCATCTGGGCCCTGTTCTTTACGGCCATACTCGGTGTATTGTCCTTCCCGGTACTGTTGAGCGGCTTTATTCTTTTGTTATTCGACCGTCATGCGGGCACCAGCTTCTACCTGTCAGACATCTATCTTGCTTCGGGCCAGGCATTGCCCAACGAAGGCGGCAGCGCCATCCTGTACCAGCATTTGTTCTGGTTCCTGGGCCACCCCGAAGTATATATCATCATATTGCCGGCCATGGGCATCGTATCCGAAGTAATGAGCGTTAACGCCCGCAAGCCGATCTTCGGTTATATGGCAATGATAGGTTCATTATTCGCCATTGCGGTACTGGCCTTCCTGGTATGGGCGCACCACATGTTCGTAACGGGCCTGAACCCCTTCCTCGGTTCGGTATTCGTATTGCTTACGCTGCTCATTGCGGTGCCGAGCGCCATCAAAGTGTTCAACTGGCTTACCACATTGTGGAGAGGTAATATCAGGCTTACGCCCGGTATGCTGTTCTCGATTGGCTTTGTGAGCCTGTTCATCTCGGGTGGTTTAACCGGTATCTGGCTGGGCAACTCATCGCTCGATATTCACCTGCACGATACGTATTTTGTTATCGCTCACTTCCATATTGTAATGGGTGTAGCTGGTTTCTTTGGCATGTTTGCAGGTATTTATCACTGGTTCCCCAAGATGTATGGCCGTTACCTGAATAATACCATGTCTTATATTCACTTCTGGGTTACCATCATCGGCGCATACCTTATTTTCTGGCCTATGCACTATGCAGGATTGGCCGGTATGCCTCGTCGTTACCTGGATTACAGCAGCTGGGCGAGCTTTAACCAGTTTGGCGGCCTGAACCGGTTTATCTCCATCGTGGCGATGATCGTGTTCTCGGTGCAGCTGTTGTTTGTGTTTAACATCATCTATTCTATTTTCAAGGGACGCAGGGTTACTTCCCAGAATCCCTGGGATTCGACTACGCTGGAATGGACAACGCCTATCCGTCCCGGTCACGGTAACTGGGTGGGCGAAATTCCTGAAGTACATCGTTGGGCATACGATTACGGTAAGGATGGAAGGGAGTTTATCTCCCAGACCGAACCTGTCAGTTCCAGTGAAAGCACGCACCACTAACAGGGCGGTGTGCGCGGGCAGATTAGGGATTATATAAACAGAGATCGAAGTTTCTTTTAAATAAAATGCCCTGACTATCATCAGGGCATTTTTTAAAGGAGGAATAATATTTGAAAAAAGAAACCACCGGTACAGGAAGCTCTTTTACATTATCCGGCAAGCTGCGGGATTATATGATGCTGATTAAGTTCAGCCTGAGCTTTATGGTTGTGTTTTCGGCGGTGTGCAGTTTCCTGCTGGCGCCCCGTAACGGCTATAGCGTGAAAATGATCGTGTTGCTGTTTGTGGGCGGGTTGCTGGTCACCGGCAGCGCCAACGCCATCAACCAGGTGGTGGAGCGCGATACGGATGCGCTGATGAAGCGCACGGCCAAAAGACCTGTGGCAAGCGGAAGAATGAGCGTGGAAGAAGGTTGGGCGTTTGCCATTGTCACCGGGTTGCTGGGGGTGGGAATACTCTGGTATTTCTTTAACGGCACATCGGCCCTGCTGGCGGCATTCAGCCTGTTTTTGTACGCGTTTATTTATACGCCGCTCAAAAAAGTGAACTCGGTGTCTGTGCTGGTAGGCGCTTTTCCCGGGGCCCTGCCCTGCCTGATAGGATGGTGCGCAGGTTTTTACGACGATCCTATCCTGTGGAAGGGCGGCTGGGCCTTGTTTGCCATCCAGTTTTTCTGGCAGTTCCCGCATTTCTGGGCCATTGCCTGGATAGCGCACAAGGATTACAGCGGCGCCGGATTCAAGCTGCTGCCGAGTGTGGAGGGGCCAACAAAATATTCGGCCATACAGGCCATCATCTATTCGTTGTTACTGTTGCCGGTGGGCGTGCTGCCCTGGTTTGTGGGTATCAGCGGATGGGTTAGCATGATGGTGATATTGGTAGCCAACCTGTTGATGATTTGGCAGAGCGTGCGGTTGTACCGGGAGATGGAAGTGAAGGCGGCCAGGAGAGTGATGTTCAGCAGCTATATCTACCTGCCCGTGGTATTGCTAAGCCTGCTGGCAGACAAACTATAAACGATTTAATTTATCAGGAATATGAGTGCAGTTATGAGTAGTGTAGAACAGCAGCGAAAAAAGATACATCCCCACAAGTTTACCATGTGGGTAGCCATTGGCAGCATCATCATGATGTTTGCCGGGCTTACGAGCGCTTACATTGTAAAGCGCGAGCAGCCGGGCTGGACGGGTTTTACGATGCCCCTGGTGTTCTGGTATTCTACGGCGGTGATGCTGGTAAGCAGCCTGACCATGCAGATGGCGCTAAAAGCATTTAAGGAACGTGCGCGGAATAAATACAAAAACCTCGTAGCGGTTACCACGGTGCTGGGTATATTATTTGTGGTGATGCAGGTTGTTGGTTACAACCGGCTGCATGCTGCGGGCATTAAGGTGGAAGGCGCCGGCGCCGGTGTGTTTTTCATTGTTATTTTCGGCCTGCATGCGCTGCATGTGCTGGGTGGGATTACGGGGTTGCTGGTCATGCTGTTTAAAGCGCTTAGCGGCCGTGTGAGAAGCTATAACCCGGTACCTGTAGAAGTGATGAGCACCTACTGGCATTTTGTGGACCTGCTTTGGATTTACCTGTTTGTATTCTTTCTCTGGATACAGTAGGAAAGGCACTAAGGCAGCAGGGAAGAGAGGCAGCCGATGTGGTTGATTATAAAGGGAAATAAACGTTTAGTACACAATAAAACAATTCTTTAACCAGGGCAATATTACGGGCGTCCACCTTTGAAAATCTGGTGATAGTTCGTAGGTTTGCGAACCAATTAAACAACACTCATGGCACAAGCAGTTCCGGCAAATAAAAAATGGTGGGCAGGGGGGCATAGCCCGTTTGATGTAGAGTATGGCAAGCTGATGATGTGGTACTTTTTGATGAGCGATGCTTTTACATTTGGCGCCTTTCTCATTTCTTATGGAACCATTCGCTTTTCGAGCAATGGCTGGCCTGACCCCAATGAGGTGTTCCGCACTTTTCCCGGTGTACAGGGTGAAATGCCCATCCCGCTGGCCTTTGTGAGCCTGATGACGTTTATCCTGATCATGAGCTCCGTTACCATGGTGCTGGCGGTAGGCGCCGGCCATGTCAACAATAAGAAGAAAGTGATGCTCTATATGTTCTTTACCATCCTGGGTGGTATTGCTTTCCTGGGTTGCCAGGCATGGGAATGGACGCACCTGCATGGCGAAGGCGCCTGGTGGGGAAGGAATCCTTTCCCGAACGCAGATGGCAGCGAGTCATCCACCAATTTCACCAACTTCTTTTTTACCATTACCGGGTTCCATGGCTTCCACGTATTGTCGGGCGTAGTGATCAATATCATTATGCTCATCATGACCTGGAAAGGGGTATTCGAGCGCAGGGGCCATTACCTGATGATAGAAAAGGCCGGCTTGTACTGGCACTTTGTAGACCTGGTCTGGGTATTCGTATTCACCTGTTTCTACCTGTTCTAACCCTAAACACTGACCGAGCACAAAAAAAGATATTATGGACAACGTACACAGCACTACTGCAGCGGGCCATGGCGATGAGCACAGCTTTGATACAAAGCTTATCTGGAAAACGTTCCGCGTTCTTTTATACATTACCGTATTCGAGCTGATCCTGGCGATCGCCTATTATAAATTCGAAACCTCGTTTACCAACCGTGAGCTGGTAAAGCACCTGCTGAACGGTGTGTTTATCGTTCTTACTCTGGCAAAAGCGTTTTTTATCATAGCCGAGTTTATGCACCTTCGCCACGAATTAAGGAACCTTATCATGACCATTGCCGTACCGGCCATGCTGTTCCTGTGGTTTATCGGCGCTTTCCTGTGGGACGGCGACTCGTATAAAAACCTGCGCAACCGCTACGACCGCAATCACCTGGAGCAAAGCCAGCAGAAAGTGGAGAAAAAGGAACATGGCCACGAGGCGGCAAAGCCCGGGGTGATGGAGTAACCAGGAACGACAGTCAGTTAAAATAGTTTCTCATTACAGCAAACCATCGCCCGAAGGCGATGGTTTTTTATTCAATTCAATCAAGTATCGTGAGTTCGAAAGCATTGTTGGCCCTGTGTATCGCTATCCTGTTGCCGCTGGTAAGCTATTTTATTTTAAAATATTACAGTGATGATGCCGCCATCATGCCACGCCGGTATTATGAAGATTCGGTAGTGACAAAACTGGTCAACGGGAAGGAAACCTCCGATACCGTATGGCATAAGGTGAGGAACATCGAACTTACCAACCAGCTCGGCAATACCGTTTCGCTGGACAGCCTGCATGGAAAGGTAATTGTGGCCGATTTCTTTTTTACCCACTGCCCTTCTATCTGTCCCTATCTTACCCGCAATATGAAGCGCCTGCAGGATGGGCTCAAGCTAAAAGACGAAATGAAACGGGTGGATACCACTTTTGTACAGTTTCTTTCGTTTTCGGTAGACCCCGACAGGGATTCTGCCGCTGCACTGAAAAATTACGGCGACAGGTTTGGCGTCAACTCCGATGTATGGTGGCTGCTTACCGGGCGCAAGAAAAGCATCTACGATTTTGCGCTCAATGAGCTGAAGCTGGGCCTGCAGGACGGGGGCAGCGCCGATGCTGATTTTATCCATTCACAGAAGATGGTACTGCTTGACAAGGAACGCGTGGTGCGCGGTTATTACGATGGACTGGACACGGCGGAAATGGCGCGGATGGGCAATGATATCGTATTGCTGATGCTGGAAAAAGACAAGCATAAGAAGTCGGACGTGCTGGTAGAGCTTAAAAAAATATGGCCGATCTTTATCGTGGCGCTGCTGGCAGTGATCATTTTTATGCTCATAAACAGGAAACCCAAATATTAAGAGAATATGTTGCAACCTTTATTGGAGAAAAACGATGGCAAGGCCCGCTGGCTGATTGGCATTTTGAGCTTTGTGGTGTTTGCCGCAGTGGTGACGCTGGGCGCTGTTAAAAAAGATTTTCATCCCGGATTCGACGTACACATTTTTGCCAGGATAAACGCCGTTATCAATAGCATCGTGACCCTGCTGCTGGCAGGAGCGCTGGTGGCAGTGCGGCTGCGGAAATATGTATGGCATAAAAGGCTGATGCTGTCGGCGATGGTGCTGTCTGTTCTTTTCCTGGTATCGTATATCCTGCATCACCTGCTGGCCGGCGATACCAAATTCGGCGGCCAGGGCGCTATCCGGTATTTTTATTTTTTCATTCTCATCACCCATATTTTCCTGGCGGCCATTATCCTGCCGTTTATTTTGTTTACCGCCTACCGGGCACTGATATCCGAATGGCCGCAACATAAAAAGCTGGCCCGCATTACCTGGCCTATCTGGTTTTATGTGTCGATGACCGGTGTGCTGGTTTATTTGCTCATCAGCCCATACTACCACTAATTATATGCAGCAAAGAGGAAACAATTTCAAGGCCTTGCAGGTAATTCATGGGGCCATGCTGGCAGGAATGGCCCTGCTGGCGGCCATAGCCACCTGGTTAATCATCAGCCGGGGTGCGTTAGGGCAGGCCGATGCTTCGTTTGGAAAAACACTGCAGGTGGTGGTGGTGCTCGCGGCTATCGGGGCCACTGCCGCAGGGTTTACTGTTTTTAAGAAGCGGATACAGGCTATCGGGCCGTTGGAGACGGTACAAAACAAGATAGCCGCTTACCGCGCAGCGGCCATCATACGTTGGGCCCTGGTAGAGTTCCCTACCCTGTTATCCCTTATCGCTTTTCTGCTAACGGGCAATTACGCTTTCCTTGCGCTGGGCATTGCGCTGATGCTGCTGTTTGCCGTTCTGCGCCCGGCAAAGCTGATGATTGTTTACCTGCTCAAGCTGACCGAAAAAGAAGTGAGCGAGCTGGAAGGCGGCGCATCAGAATAAGATTTCCGCAGGATCCCAGAAAAGTTTTTTGAAGTCGACTACCTGGTCGTTTTTTACTTTCACCCCTTCTTTTTCCAGCAGCTCCTGCATGCGGGTGGGCGGGTTAAAATGATGCCTGCCCGAGAGCATGCCCATGCGGTTCACCACGCGGTGGCCGGGTATTTTACGTTTCATTTTACCTACGCCCAGCAGGGCCCAGCCTACCATGCGCGACGATGATTTGGCGCCAAGCGCCGCGGCAATCGCGCCATAAGACGTAACCCTTCCTTTGGGTACCTGGCAAACAACATCGAGCACCAGCTCATAAAAAGTTTCTTCTTTTTTGCCGGAAGGGTTTACCGTCACCAGCTTTTCTTTCCGCAGCGCGGGTTTGCTTTTTTTCGCGGTCTTTTTTGACAGCGGTTTATTTTTTGGAGCGACCATAATGGGAAGGTAAGAAAAAAGGCATTGAGACAAGAGGCATAACGCCTAACCGTCTTGTTGCTTTTTTACCTCGTTGGCCTCCCTCAGCTCTTCGCGGCGCGGAGAGGGTACCCGCTCATAGTTGTAGGGGCAGTGCCGGCAACCGTTGCCGCAGCACCGGCCTCTTTCGAGATGGTATTTTTCGGTGAGCACCATCAGGCCCTGCTCATTGAAATAAAAATCAATTCCCTCCTTCAGCGCCATGTTCGATGGTTTTTAATTGTTCCTGCAGCTGATCGTCCAGGTTGGGCAGTGCGCCGGCAGGCAGCACAAACCTGAGATAATGAATGCGGCTGCTTTGGGCAATGTCCAGCCCCTCATAATGCGTTTTGATGGAAAGTTCGGGTGAAACGGGTTCCTGTGCGTACACATTATCCAGGTCTTCGAGCAATTGCAATCCGTATTTATCTATCACCAGCTTCGTAAACCGGTACAATACGGGCGAATCGGTTTTTAAATGAATATAGCCGCCGGGCGCCAGTATTTGCTGGTAGAGCCGCAGGAACCTGGGATGGGTAAGCCGTTTTTTGGCGCGGGAAATACGCAATTGCGGATCGGGAAAGGTGAGCCATATTTCCTGTACTTCGCCGGGGCTGAAATAATCTGTTATTTTATCGATATGCGTGCGCACGAAAGCGGCATTGGTAAGCCCCTGCGCCAGGCATTTCTTTGCGCCTGCATAAATGCGGTTGCCTTTAAGGTCGAGGCCCAGGAAATTGCGTTCCGGGTAAAGCCCTGCCAATCCTACCGTGTATTCGCCCTTGCCGCAGGCCAGCTCCAGGGTGAGGGGGTGGGTATTTTTGAAGAATCCGGCCCATTGGCCCTGCATGCCTTGCGGATATTGCAGCACATTGGGAAATGACTTGATGGCTTCGAAGCGAATGAGTTTCTTTTGTCCCATAAAAAGGGCAAAATAACTTCATTGCGGGGGAAAAAAGGCGGGAGGCTGTAAAATAAAAAAGCCCGGGGCTATAAGGTTGAAAGAGTAATGCGTTTAAACGGGGAACAACAATCTCCTTCGCCCTTATAGCACCGGGCAAACAAATAAGCTGTAGGGGGAGGAGTCGAACCTCCACGGGGCAGTTAGCTACAGCACAAAACCCGGTGGTCAACCCCGGTCGCAATACCTTGCGGCATCGCGGCTCTATGCTGCGTTTATCCTGTGACCCCCACCCCCGAGACGAGAGGGCATGTCTGCCAAAGATTTCATCACCCCACAGTGTGTATCTTGCCGGTTGTGACACCGGCTCAAAGAACTTTGATAGGGCAATATTAAAGAAAATGGCCAATATATTTGAAATAATTCAATAAAAATTTTGCAAATTTAGATTTTAGTTAAATATTTGCATTATTATTTGAATTAAATTCAAAAACCCTGTTATAAATGGGCGCTAAATTGAATCTTGACAAACTGGACCTTCAGATTATCCATGAGATGATGGATAACGCGGGCATTTCATATGCCGACCTGGGCAAGAAACTGTTTGTATCGGGTGGGACCATTCATGTACGCATAAAAAAGCTACAGGATGCGGGCATTGTTAAAGGTACAAAACTGAATGTAGATATTAAGGCCCTGGGATATGATGTTATTGCCTTTATCGGTATTTATCTCGAAAAAAGCTCCCTGTACGATAATGTGGCAAAGGAATTGCGTAAGATACCCGAAATCGTGCGGCTTAATTACACCACGGGCAATTACAGCATGTTTGCCGAAATTGTGTGCAAGGATATCAACCAGTTACGCTTTGTATTGCACGATGAGCTACAGAAAATCAAGGGCATAGAACGTACGGAGACCTTTATTTCGCTCGAGGAGAGTTTTGGCAGGAACGTGCAGGTGAGCGAAGAACAGTTATAAGAGCGGAAATAGTATGATACTCCGTGATAATTAGTAATTTAGGCAAGCACAGTATAAAACCAATATCAGGAACCGGGCATATTGAATGTTCTTAATTATCCGAAGAAATTCATGGCAGGTTCCATCCGGCCTTATCACATAAAAAACCAACGGATGAAAACTATCCTATTGTTATCGATGGCGGTGATTGCCCTGCTGGCAACGCCCGCCTGTAAAAAACACAAAGACAGCGTGCCTTCCGAAGCGCGCCTCACGGTACAAACCACGCCTGCCAACGGTATTACGGATGCCGCGGCGCCCGGTCCCGATTTTTACCCGATTATACAAATTACTTCCGCCATGCCCTCCGGCGGCGTAAAAATAGACCTCACGGCCAAAGTAGATGGTTCCGGCAATGCGCCTTTTTTCACTTATTCAAAGAACAGCACCTCGGCTTCCAATAACATTACCATTACCGGCACGCCTTCCGGCGTTGTTTGCCTGGTGAACATCACCGTTACATCGCTGTCTGATGGAACCAATGTATGGAACGGCAGTTACCGGTATTCGGCGAAATAAGTTTTTACGCCCTTACATTCAGCGCATCGCGCAGGCCATTGCCCAGCAGGTTAAACGCCAGCACCAGCAGCATAATAGCAAAGCCGGGAGCCAGCGCCAGCATGGGATTGTGGGTGATAATAAAATTATAGTTCTCTTTTATCATCAGTCCCCAGCTGGGTTGCGGCGGTTGTACGCCCACGCCCAGGAAGCTCAATCCCGCTTCGATAACGATGGCCGAGGCAAAATTGGAAGCCGCTATCACCAGCACGGGGCCGAGTATATTGGGAAGTATATGACGGAAAAGGATGCGGCCATGCGAATAGCCCAATGCCCTTGCGGCCTCTGTATATTCCAGCTCGCGCACACCAAGCACCTGCCCGCGTACAATGCGGGCCACGCTTACCCACATGGTAAGCCCCACGGCGATAAACACCTGCCAGAAGCCCTTGCCCAGCGCCAGGGTAATGGCAAATACCAGCAATAAGGTAGGGATGCTCCAGATAACATTGATAAGCCACATAATGCTATCGTCTACCCACCCCCGGAAGTAACCGGCCAGGGCGCCCAGCAGGATGCCGATGGTAAGAGAGATAACAACGGCAATCAATCCTACGCTCAGGCTGATGCGGGTGCCCAGCAGCAGCCGGCTTAATATGTCGCGGCCGTATTTGTCTGAACCCAGCAGGTAGCGGCGGGTAATAAAGCGATAGCCGCCGATGTCTTTAAGCGCAAAAGCCTGGCGCTCTGTAATGCCTTCATCAATGTATTTGTCGATGATAAGACTATCGCCCAGCGGCTGTCCGCCGGCAACAGGTATGTAATTATAATCGTCCTCCTGCCCGTTGACCAGCCGGTCAAACAGGTTGCGCTGCAGCACCGGTTGTGTTTTTTTGAGCAGCAGGAATGACTGCCGGTAACCGGGTTTGGCCCCGCCTATCTCCACCGTCATATGGTTCGTATAGGGAGAATGATCGGGCGCCATGAAATAAGCACCTGCCGCCACCAGCACGGCCAGTGCTATCACCACCATGCCAAATACGGCGCCCTTGTTTTTTTTGAGCCGTTTCCAGGCTGCCTGCTGTATGGTTATTTTAGTTTTCTTCCCTTCCATTGATAGGTTTTGAACTGCCCGAAAAAACCGGAGACGACAATATAAATAATATGCAGCGGCTGCAATAAAAACAGGTAAGGCAGCAGGTATTGCTGGTGAAAGAAAACAGCTACTTCGCGTACAAAAAAGACCTCCAGTATAAATTTGCACAGCAAGAGTGCGGGCAGGGCCCAGGCAGCCGGTGGATGAAAAAAAGCCAGTACCGCCGTGGCCAGCATACCCAGGTTGGTAAGATATACCAGCAGCAATGCCAGGAAAAGCCCGGGCGATTTATAATGCGTGGCTTTGCTGGCCCAGCGAATGCGCTGCTGGAAGAACTCTCCCCAGGTTTGTGCAGGATGCGTCATCATAATGGCGGCGCTGCTTTTAATAAAACCCGCCCGGCCCGGATGCTTTTGGGCGATCTTATGCATGAGCAGCATATCGTCGCCGCTGGCAATGCCGTCGATGCCCGCAAAGCCGTTCACTTCATAAAACGTTTTTCGATCGTAGGCCAGGTTGGCGCCGTTGCACATATGGTGCCGCCGTTTATACACCGAAGCGCCGGTAATACCCTGCATGGTAAGGAAGTCCAGCGCCTGGAATTTCGACAGCAGGTTGCCGAAGTCGACTATTTTCACCGGGGCCGCAATAAAAAGCGGTTTGTACAGCTGCTGGTAGGCGGCCAGGTGGCTGATCCAGCTGAAGCCCGCGATGCAGTCGGCATCGGTGGTCACAATCCAATCGCCGGTTGCAGCGGCGATACCTTTTTCGATGGCCCTTTTCTTAGGCGCTTTTACCTGTTCGTTGGGCGCATAATGGAGGTTAATCACCTGCACGCGGCCAAAGCCGCAGATGTTTGCAATCTCTTCCGTATTGTCGGTAGAATGATCGTTGACCACGATAATTTCCAGCAATTCCCGCGGATAATCCTGTTCAATCAATGAAAGGATACAGGGACCTATCCTCACGGCTTCATTGCGGGCGGCTACGATGATGGAAAAACGCTGTGTGGGAATGAAATCTACGCCCGGCTCTGCCCCGGAATCGAATGCAGGAAGCTGTTGCCAGCCGGAATAATAATAGCATAGCAGCAAACCGTATAACAATAATAAGCCCGTGGTAATATATACGATAAGCATCATGCGGTGGCAAGATAAGTATTGTTGGCCGTTGATCGGGAGGTGCTGCTCCTCCGGCGGCCGAAGGCTGGGATGGCCGGCCGGCTTTTATCAGCGCAGCAGCATATCAGTAAGGGTATTTGCATATCGCTCCTGCAGCAGCTGGTGGCCGGCGGCCAGTATTGTTATGGTGCAATGGGCGCCCGCGCCCTGTACAAAGGGCTGGGCCCGGGCCGGCAGGATAATGCGATCATACCTGCCATACAATAGCCGGGTGGGCACCTGGTATTGCCGGATATCCTGCTGCAGCTGTGGTATATCGGGCGTGAATTTGCGCATACACGTCCACCGGTCATACAGTTGCTGCCGCACCACCGGGTCGCCAATATAATAGTCTAGAAATTTACCGATGCTGGTATTGAGCAGGCGGAGGCGGTGCGCCGCTTTTACCATGCCGGTAAACCAGCCGGGGCGCTTCATTGTAAAGTGAAACAGGCTGTTGCCGGCTTTTGTTTGGGTAGAGAGCCAATACCAGAAGTTCATTTTCATTCCGTCGGGCGCCATGAGGCAAAGGCGTGTTATTTTTTGCGGAACCCGGTTAGCCAGCGTCATCGCCACGCGGCCGCCCATACTATACCCCATCAGTGCAAAGCGTGCCGGGGCCATGCCCAGCTGTCCGAATATGGCCTCCATTACCTGCAACAGCTCCTGCGGGGTAAAAGCATGCGTTTCCTTCCACCGGGTATGGCCGTGATAAGGCAGGTTGATGGCGATAAAAGTATAATGAGCGCCCAGGTGTTTTTCGAGAAAGGCGAAGCTGTGGGCCTCCTCGCCATAACCATGAAAACAAACCACCAGCTCCGGCCCCTGGCCGAAGTGTACAAATTCAAAAAAAGAAGACTGGTAAGGCAGTACCGCGGTATGCATCCTTTGCCGGTTATACCGCAAATCTATACCATCAGTTTTTTATAAAAGAAGTAATAATAGATTCCCCGCCGGCCGTCGCCAGCTTTATATAATAAATACCGCTGCTGAGCGATGTCGTGTTAATAGTAAGGGTGCTGTTGCCATTGTCGATATGCTGCATCGCTTTGCGGATAAGCAGCCCCGTGCTGCTCAATACCTGCAGGTCTGCCTGTAGCGCCGCGGCGCTTTGCAGCTCAAGAATGACCTGCGAGGATTGCGTGATCATTTTCTTTAACGCCAGCCTGCCGGCATCGCTGAAAGCTTTAAATACCGCCGAGGATTGTTTTTTTCCATCGTGATCTGCGATGATGATCTTATAATAATTCCATCCTTTGAGCGGTTGTGCATCTGTATATTGGTATGTATAGGGGCCGGAGCCGTTATGGGGGTCCAGCTCGCCCAGTTTGGTAAACGCCGTGCCGTCGGCGCTGCGCTGGATCTCATAGCGGGCTATACCGGCTTCCTGGGCGGTGGCCCAGGAAACAAGGATGGTCTTACCGTTATAAATGGCCTGGTATTGCAGGAAGGTGGCGGGGAGTGCGGCGGCGCTGAAAATATTGGCGGCTTCCACGCGCTGGGCCAGCACGGCATGGCCTGTGCCATTGAAATGAATATCGTCGGTAGAGTGGTAGGCCGCCAGGATGCTGGAATCGGAAGGTTCAAACATACCGGTATAAAAGTCAAGCGCAAATGAACCGAATTGCAGCAGGATGCTGTCTTTCAAATCAGCCAGCTTGCGTTTAACGGCCGGGTTATTAAAGGGGGCATCCGTGCGGGGTTGCGTAGTGGTCACAAAACAGGGAATACCTTTTATATTGGCCGAATCGCGGATGGTGCGCAGGCAAAACATGACTTCGCTCACGGAGAGCACATCGTACCCGTTGGTAGGAAAATTAACCAATATCACATTGGGGTTCATATTGGCAAGGGCATAGGTAATGTTTTTGCCCGGGTCGGGTTGAAAGTTCGGGTCGGAATACGGCGATACGTAAGAAGTGGGCATTCCCTTGTACACAGTGTATCCGCCTGTCGCCAAATCCTTGTTGATAGCCGTATCAAAAGGGGCCTGCCGGTTATAATATGCGTCCAGCCGGCCTACATAACAATCGGTGTAGGATACATTATAACAAGCTGAAGTAGAAGAACCTATGATTACCACTTTTTTTTGGGCGAGCGACGAATTATTGCACGAGCATAAGACCACAAATGCCAGAGCCGTTACCAGGTAGCGCATGTAAATTAGTTTGGTGTTTATCAAATGGAAACGAGGCTTCCGGGGAAGCTGTTTCATGGGGACCGGAGTTGATCTTTTGGTCTCTGGAGGGGTGGTTTTTGATAGGAAAATGTGGCGGTAATGCCCGGAAAAAATCCGTCCGGATGATGGTGAATATACAAAAATAATACCTACCTTTAGATAGTTGTTTATCTAACTATATGCAGAACAACCATTTTAAGAAAGGCGAGCTATACAGCTTCATTACGGGCAAGGCGTCTACCGCCATTGCACGCCGGCTGCAGAAGAAATTCAATGCAGCGGGGCTCAATCTTACCATTGAGCAGTGGAGCGTATTATATCATCTGTGGAAGGAGGATGGCAGGAGCCAGCAGGAGCTGTGCAATGCCACTTTCAGAGACAAGCCCAGTATTACCCGGCTGGTAGACAACCTCGAAAAGCTGCAGCTGGTAAAAAGGGTTTCTTCCAAGGAAGACCGGCGGATGAACATGATTTACCTTACCCCCGAAGCGCAGCGGCTGCAGGACCAGGCCATGTGCCTGGCGGAGGAAACGCTCAACGAAGCGCTGGAAACCGTACCGCCCGATAAGATAGATGTGTGCAAGGCGGTCTTACAGATTGTGTATGATAATTTAAAATAGTGAGTGATAAGCAGACCACTCACCCTCTTCACAACCAAACCTTTTTATTATGAGCACCACAACGCAAAAAACGACAGATTTGAAGGAGTCAGCCAGCCCTGGGCTTGTCGGAGGGTCGAAGGGCGGGGGGTGGCTGATTAGCGAAAGCTCGCCTTTTGAAACCTTTATCCCGGAGGATTTCAACGAAGAGCAGCAGATGACGAAAGACATGTGCGCGGGATTTTTGGATGCAGAAGTAGTACCTATCATCGACCGCATCGATAAGCTGGAACCGGGGCTGATGCCCTCCCTGATACAAAAAGCCGGCGAGCAGGGCTTGCTGGGTGTGGCCATTCCCGAAAACCTTGGCGGGCTGGGAAAAGATTTTATTACGGCTACACTGGTGAATGAAGGATTGGGCGGCGGTTTTTCTTTTTCGGTAGGCGTATCGGCGCATACGGGTATCGGCACCCTGCCTATCCTGTATTTTGGTACCGAAGCACAGAAAGAAAAATATGTTACCAAACTGGCCACGGGCGAATGGAAAGGGGCGTATGGCCTTACTGAGCCCAACAGCGGTAGCGATGCCCTGGGTGCTAAAACAAGCGCCAAACTCAGCGCCGACGGTAAATATTATATATTAAACGGGCAAAAATGCTGGATCACCAATGGCGGCTTTGCCGATGTGTATACCGTATTTGCCAAGATAGACGGCGATAAGTTTTCCGCCTTTATCGTAGAGCGGGGCTTTGAAGGTTTTACACAGGGGCCGGAAGAGCATAAAATGGGTATCAAAGGCTCATCTACCGTGCAGCTGTATTTCCAGGATTGCAAGGTGCCGGTAGAAAACCTGCTGGGCGAAATCGGCAAGGGGCATATCATTGCCTTTAACATCCTTAATATCGGCCGCCTGAAATTATGCGCTGCCGCACTGGGCGGCGCCAAAAGAGCGCTTACCACCACCATTCAATATGCCAATACCCGCGAGCAGTTTAAAACGCCCATCGCTAAGTTTGGCGCCATCCGCAATAAGCTGGCCGATATGGCCATCGGCGTATGGGTCACCGAAAGCGCCCTGTACCGCAGCGCTAAATGGATAGACGATAAGGAAGTGGAGCTGGTCAATGCAGGCAAACCATTTAACGAGGCCCTGCTGGGCGCCGCCGAAGAATATGCCATCGAATGCGCCATCCTCAAAGTGGCCGGCAGCGAAATGCTCGACCTGGTAGTAGACGAGGGGGTACAGATACATGGCGGCAATGGCTATAGCGATGAATATATCATCTCAAAAGCCTACCGCGACAGCCGCATCAACCGCATTTATGAAGGCACCAACGAAATCAATCGCCTGCTGACCGTGGATATGGTATTAAAAAGAGCGATGAAGGGAAGGCTTGACCTGATGGGCCCGGCCATGGCCGTACAAAAAGAGCTGATGTCGATACCCGATTTTGGCAGCGGCGACGATACCCCTTTTGCCAAAGAAAAGAAGGCCATCGCCGGTTTCAAGAAAGCCATCCTGATGGTGGCCGGCGCCGCCGTGCAAAAACTGATGGCGAAGCTCGAGAGCGAACAGGAAATACTGATGCATATTGCCGATATGGCCATCGCCGCCTTCTGCGCCGAAAGCGCCCTGCTGCGCGCCATGAAGCTGGTAGACAAACGCGGGGAAGCGGCCTGTGCATTTGAGCTCGACATTGCCCGCACTTATATATATGATGCCGCCGATATGGTGAATAAGCATGGCAAAGACGCTATCAATGCTTTTGCCGAAGGCGACGAACAGCGCATGATGCTGCTGGGGCTGAAACGCTTTACCAAAGTAGATCCGTTCAATAGCAAGGAGGCCAAAAGAAGGATTGCCGATAAGCTGGAGGCGGATAATAAATACCCTTTATAACAGGCCCTTAAGGGCGGGGGTTCAATAGTTGTTTATTAGTTTTTCAGATATCACACGTTACATGAGAGAACAGGCCCGGGGGTTTTACCTCCGGGTTTTTTATTTACGCGAATGGGCGCGAATGAATGCGAATTTGGGCGAATTTTGTGAAGTACTTTAAAAACTTATACATGAAAAAGCAGGGTTATAACAACCACAGGAGTTATTACGCGCCCCACCATTTTATTTTCTACCCAATCGTATTGTTTCTGCTGGCGCTGGCGGTGTATGGATGGGTGCATGACGAGCCCGGCCATGAATGGCTGTGGATAGTGGTGGGCGCCGGGGTATTGCTTATTGGCTGGCTCTCGTTTATGATGCGGCAGCATTATGCGCTGACGCTGCAAAACCGGCTGGTGCGTATGGAAATGCGTTTCCGCTATTTCACGCTCACCGGGCAGCGCCTGGAGCCGCTGGAACAGCAACTGTCGTTCGGCCAGCTGGCCGCACTCCGGTTTGCACCCGATGAAGAATTGCCGGCGCTGTTAAAACGGGCGCTGGAAGAGGGGCTGTCACCCGCCCATATTAAAAAATCCATAAAAAACTGGCTGCCGGATTATATGCGCGTATAGCAAACTGCGTGTTTTACGGCGTAGTTTCCCGTGATGATTAACACAGCCCGTTTTATTTTTTCTGTTACCTTCATCGCATGAAAAAATTGCTGCTGGCAGGAATGCTGCTCTCTTTCCTGCACTCGTATGCACAGGATACGGCCCATCGTTATTTTTTGGCGCGCACCATCGGCAGGTTACCTTTTCTTGAATACGGCCTTGGCGACGACCGCCTGGGCGGGGCCAAAATGGGGTTTCTCGATTCTAATGTTGTCCTGAAAATTGTGGATTCCACCGATGCAAAATATAAAGTACAGCTGTCTAAATTCCATACGGCGTATATAGATAAGCCCAATGTAGAACGCCTGGCCGACCGCAAAGCCCACCCTTACTATCTTACCAATGCCTGGAAAGTATATGGCGACGACAAATATGATTATGTATCGGTAAGCCTCGACGAAAAGCTGCCCTACCGCAGCCTGCAGCAAATAAATCCTTCGCGCATCGTGGTGGACGTGTTTGGCGCCACCAGCAATACCAACTGGATAACGCAGCTCAAAACGACCCGCGAAATAAAGAACGCCTGGTATGAGCAAACGGAAGACGATGTGTTCCGCGTTTTCATCGAGCTAAAACACCCGCAGCACTGGGGGCACACTATTTACTATGATACCATAGGCCGGCGGCTGGTGGTACGCGTGAAGCGGCAACCTGCCGTACCGAATATAAAAAAATTGCGGATAGCCATCGATGCCGGACATGGCGGCGCCAACAGCGGCGCCTCGGGCCTTACATCGAATGTGCTGGAAAAAGAATACACGTTGAAATTTGCAAAAGAATTACAGGCAACATTAAAGAAAGCGGGTATAAATAATATCTTTATGACCCGTACAAAAGATACGACGCTGGATATGCCCGAACGGATTATGATGCTGCGGCAGTATGATCCGCATATTCTTATCAGTATCCATCTCAACTCATCGGGCGTAGATACGGTGCAGGGCACCAGCACCTACTACCGGTATATCGGTTTCCGGCCGCTTAGTATGGCCGTTCTCAACCAGATGATGAGCCTGGGATTAAAAGAATACGGCAATGTGGGCAATTTCAATTTTTCATTGAGCGGGCCCACCGATTATCCTAACTGCCTGGTGGAAGTGGCGTTTTTGAGCAATGTGGCGGACGAGAAAAAAATACTGAAACCTGCTTTCCAGAAAGCGGTGGCTAAAAAGATCTATTTGGGAATTACAGACTGGCTTAAGACATTAAAATAAAAAACATCGTATGTTTATTCATCACGTTTATTTCTGGTTAAAGGACCCCGGTAACGCAGCAGACCTTGCACAGCTGAAAAAGGGCCTCCAGGCGCTCACGCCTATCGAAACCATCGGCATGTACCATATAGGCACGCCTGCCGCTACCACCCGCGATGTTATCGATCGCTCATACGCGGCATCATGGATGCTTGTTTTTGACAACCTCGAAGACCAGGAAACCTACCAGCACCACCCTCTTCACAAAAAGTTCGTGGAAGACTGCAGCCATTTGTGGCAGAAAGTGATCGTCTATGATTCGATAGACGAATAAATACCAATGCATGAAGGGTTATTTATTACAGGAGCAGCCGTTGCTGATTGGTGAAGCCAGCTTTATCGAAAGCAACGCATCCGAGGGTAACTATTCGGTGGTATTCGAAGACGATGGCGATACGGCTTACTTCTACGCGGCAGAGCGTACGGGTGAGCCGGATGGCCTGCGCATCCTCGATGCCCTGCATATTTATAATGCCGATGAAATAGCGGAGGAAGAAAAGCAGGCAGTGCTGGCGATAATATGGTCGAAAGACTGGCTTAAGTGCGCGCTTGTTATCAATAACTACTGCCATGCCGTGTTTGACTTTGCAGCGCAGGGCGGGTATAACCGCAATGAATTTCCCCCGCCCAACGAATTCTGGACACAGGGCGACAGGACGCTGACGGATGAAATGATTGCCGCGATATTCGGATAAGCCGTTGTCCGATCCGATAGCGACGAATATGCCGGACAACTGACAACTGACAACTGACAACCATTATTGCAGCAAGGCTGCTGCTTCTTTGTCCAGGAACCAGTGTACTTCACCGTCCTCCGGCTTGATGACCTGCGAGGGGTAAACGTCGGGCCTGTAATCGCCTTCCATCACTTGTTTTAATGCATGGGCCTTACCCGCGCCGGCCACCAGGAAGGCAATCTTCCGGGAGCGGTTCACTACGGGTGCGGTAAGCGTAATGCGAAACATGTTTTGCTCGCGCAGGAAGTAAGCCGCCGCCCATTTCCGCTCTTCATATATTATTGGCTTACCGGGAAACAGCGAAAGCGTATGCCCGTCGTCGCCCATGCCCAGCAGCACCAGGTCGAACGTAGGGCCGGTTTCATCAAAATAACGGCGCAGTATTCTTTCATATTCGGAAGCGGCCGATTCGGGGTCGAGCTTTGTATCCATTACATGCACCTGGTTGCGCGGAATGGGCACCTGGTTCAGCAGGGTATCGAACGCCATGCGGGCATTGTTGCGCACATCGTCAAACGGTACGGCCCTTTCATCTCCCCAGAATATATGCAGTTTGCTCCAGTCGATTTGTTCTTTAAAAGGAGCCGCCGCCAGCAGCATATGCAGCTTTTTAGGTGTGCTGCCGCCGGAGAGCACGATGGTATAGCGATCCTGCTGTTGGAGGGTGTTGCTGATGCAATCGGCTATCCATTGGGCCGCCGAAGCGCTGAGCTCATCGGCGTTATTGAAGAGATGAAGTTCCATGTTACTATTGAGTTGAATAATGAATAAGGTCCGCCGGCTCATTCCTGGTGCGGCAGCGTTACCCAGTTACGTCCGTCACGGGCTATGAGGGCTTCGGCATCTTCGGGGCCCCAGCTGCCGGGCGAATAGTTGGAAAAGTCCACCGGCGGTCTCGTTTGCCATGTTTCCAGTATCGGCATAATGATTTTCCAGGCGGCTTCCACCTGGTCGCTGCGCATAAACAGGGTGGCATTGCCTTCCATTACATCGAGCAGCAGGGTTTCATATGCTTCGGGCTCATCGTCGTCGTAAGCGTCTTTGTAGCTGAACACCATATCCACGGGGTTCAGGGTCATCGACTGCCCGGGGCGTTTGGCCTGGAAGCGGATGCGTATGTCCATATCCGGTTGGATGCTTATCACCAGGCGGTTGGGACGCCAGGTTTCGGCCGCTTCCGCCGGGAAGGCATAATTGGGCGCGGGCTTGAACTCTACGGTGATGATGGTGGTTTTATCGTGCAGGCGCTTGCCGGTGCGTACATAAAACGGCACGTTCTGCCAGCGCCAGTTGTCGATATAAAACTTTACCGCGGCAAAGGTGTCGGTATTCGACTGCGGGCCCACGTTTTTCTCCTGGCGGTAGCCCGGCACTTTCTCTCCCTTCATCCAGCCTTCGCCATACTGTCCGCGTACAGCAGAAGAATGCACCTGCTCATGGGTAATGCGGCGGATGGCATTGAGCACATCCACTTTCTTATTGCGGATTTCATTGGCCTCAAAGCTAACCGGGGCTTCCATGGCCACCATGCACATCAGCTGCAGGATATGGTTTTGCACCATATCGCGCAATGCGCCCGACTGGTCGTAGTAGTCGCCGCGTCCTTCTGCGCCCACCGTTTCGGCAGCGGTTATCTGGATATGATCGATATAGTTCCTGTTCCAGATGGGTTCAAACAGCGCATTGGCAAACCGGAAGGCCAGGATATTCTGCACCGTTTCCTTGCCCAGGTAATGGTCGATGCGGTATATCTGCGATTCGTCGAACATAGACGTGAGCAGCTTGTTGAGCTCATGCGCGCTTTCGAGGTCATGGCCAAAAGGTTTTTCCACCACAATGCGGGTGCAGCGGGTGTCGGCGCAGATATTGAGCGGCCCCAGGCGGCTGGCGATATCGGGTACCAGCTGCGGGGCAACGGCCATGTAGAAAATAACATTGGGGTGCTCGCCAAACTCCTCTTCTTTCTTTTTTACGATGTCGGCTATCTTCTGGAACTCTTCTTCTTTTTCCACGTCCATCTGCAGATAGGTAACGTGCTGCGAAAAATCGGTCCATTTACCATTTTGATCTTCCTTGCGGCGGGAAAACTTGCGGATGCCGTCCAGCAGGTGATTGCGGTAGCCGGCGTCGTCATAAGGGCGACGGCCGATGCCTACGATGCAGAATTTTTCGGGCATCCATTCGTCGATGAACAGGTTGTATAAAGCAGGAGACAGCTTACGGTGGTTGAGATCGCCGCTGCCGCCGAAAATGAATAAAAGCGAAGCGGGAGGTCTTTTATGATTTTGCATAGTGTTTCAATTAATGTTAATCGACCTGTTTCCATTCGGTATGAAAGCTGCCTTCGGTATCGATGCGCTGGTAAGTATGCGCCCCAAAGTAATCGCGCTGCGCCTGTATCAGGTTCACCGGCATTTTTTCGCTGGTATAAGCGTCAAAATACCCCAGTGCGGCCGATAGGGCCACGGCGGGTGTCTTGCTCTGTATGGCCAGCTTTATAGCCGCGCGCGCATTCCTTTCTTTCTTCTTCAGCAGTTTTGCAACAGTTTTATCCAGCAAAATGTTTGACAAATCGGCGTCCTTTTTATAGGCTTTGTAAAACGTTTCCAGCAATACGGAACGGATGATACAGCCGCCTCTCCATATTTTCACCACGTTAGACAGTGGTATCTGCATATCCAGCGTCGACGATGCTTTATACAGCATGGCCAGCCCCTGCGCATAGCAGGTTACCGTGGCAAAATACAGGGCGTCGTGCACCTGCCTGATGGTCGCTTCTTTTTTTGGCGCCGTCTTCACCACCGGCTTATAAAGCGCATAGGCCGCAGCCCGTTCTTCCTTGTAGGAAGACAGGTTGCGCATGGAGACCGACAGGTCGATAACCGGTATCGGAACGGGCAGGTCCATGGCGTCCTGCGACGTCCATTTGCCCGTGCCCTTGGAGCCGGCTTTATCCAGTATCATATCCACCAGGCGGGCGCCGCTTTTATCGTCGTTCTGCCGGAAGATATCGGCAGTAATTTCGGTGAGAAAGGATTGCAGCTCGCCCTGGTTCCATTGTTTAAATGTTTCGTGCAGCTCGTCGTTGGTCAGTCCCAGGCCGCGGTGCAGCAGGTCGTATGCTTCGCTGATGAGCTGCATGATGGCGTATTCGATGCCATTGTGCACCATTTTTACATAGTGACCGGCAGCACCCTTGCCCATATAGGCTACGCAGGGCTCATTGTTTACCTTGGCCGATACGGCTTCCAGCATGGGCTTGATGGCGGGGTAAGCCGCTTCATCGCCGCCGGGCATGATGCTGGGCCCCCTGCGGGCGCCTTCTTCGCCACCCGAAACACCCATGCCCACAAAATGAAGGCCTTTGGACTCCAGGTATTTTACACGGCGCAGGGTATCGGTATAGTGCGAATTGCCGCCGTCGATGACAATGTCGCCGGGCTGTACCAGGGGCAGCAGGCTTTCGATAACATCGTCTACCGGCTTACCGGCGGGTACCAGCATCATTATCTTTCGTGGTGTTTCGAGCAGGTTCACCATATCATTGAGCGTGTTAACGCCTTTTACCGTGGTGCCGGCGGTGGCGGCTGTTTCGAGCGCACCGGTTTTTTGGGCATCTTTATCAAAGCCGATAACTTTAAAACCGTGGTCGGCCATATTGAGGAGAAAATTGCGCCCCATTACACCGAGGCCAATCATTCCGAAATTGTAATTGTTCATGTTTTACAGGCTTAAGTGAGGACGGCAAAATTAGGCAATTATCGTACCCGGGATCACGGGCGCAAAAAATACAGGCGATAAAAAATTGTTACCGGCAGGGCAGGCCGTTCACCCCCCGGTAAGAAGCGGTACACGGATATTTCATTCCCGGGCATGGCAATATGCAGTATTTTGCAGTAAGCTTATTATATATGAAGACAACACGCGCTGCTGCCATCGGCTTTATTTTTATTACGGTATTGGTGGATGTAATCGGTTGGGGATTGATTATACCTGTAACACCCAGGCTGATTGCGGAGATGAAACATATTCCTGTAAACGAAGCCAGCAAAGACGGCGGCTGGTTATTGTTTGTGTATGCGCTCATGCAATTTGTATGTGCGCCGATACTGGGCAACCTGAGTGATAAATACGGGCGGCGCCCGGTGTTGCTGTTTGCCTTGCTGGGTTTTGCGGTGGACTACGTGTTTATGGCCATGGCGCCGTCTTATGGATGGTTGTTTATCGGCCGAACGATATCGGGTATTACCGGCGCCAGCTTTACAACGGCCTCTGCCTATATAGCAGATATCAGCACCAATGAAAACCGCACCAAAAACTTCGGTATGATAGGGGCGGCTTTTGGCCTTGGTTTTATTATAGGGCCCGCCATCGGTGGTTTGCTCAGCGGCTTTGGCCTGCGGGCGCCTTTTATTGCGGCCGCCATTCTTTGCCTGCTTAACTTTTTATACGGCTATTTCGTGCTGCCCGAATCGTTGAGTAAAGATCACCGCCGTGAGTACGACTGGAAAAGGGCCAACCCGCTGGGCTCGCTGCTGCACCTGAAAAAATACCCTGCCATCGGCGGGCTGATATTTTCGTTAACGCTGGTATACCTGGCCGCGCATGCGGTACAGAGCAACTGGAGCTATTTTACCATGTACCGGTTTCACTGGACTGAAAAAATGGTAGGCGCTTCGCTGAGCGTAGTAGGATTGCTCGTTGCCCTGGTGCAGGTAGGATTGCTGCGCGTGGTCAACCCGCGGCTGGGCAATGACAGGAGTGTGTATGTGGGGCTTGGTTTTTATGCGTTGGGCATGTTATTATTTGCTTTTGCCACCCAGAGCTGGATGATGTTTGCTTTTTTGGTGCCCTATTGCCTGGGGGGCATTGCCGGACCGGCGCTGCAGGCCATCATTTCGGGCCATGTGCCGCCCAATGAGCAGGGCGAATTGCAGGGCGCGCTTACCAGCCTCATGAGCGTTACTTCCATCATCGGCCCCCTGCTCATGACCAACCTCTTTTATTTCTTTACCAAAAAGGGTGCGCCGGTGTATTTTCCGGGTGTTTCCTTCCTTTTGGGCGCCGTGCTGATGATGGTGAGCTCGCTGCTGGCATATTTTGCGCTGAAAAGCGAGAAGCCGGTTGCATCGGCCTAACCGTAATAATAGCTTAACAATCTATTTTAAAATAAATGCGTGTATCTCATTTAAATGGTCTACCTTTGCTCCAGACAATTTGAGTTAGTCGGCCGGTATTGAGCTTTTTTCTGCTACGCACGTTTTCTGCTAATAGATAGTGAGTCATCTTTACACCAGCGTTTTCTCAGATCATTTTTATAATTTAACTAAGTATCAAACATGAACATTTATGTTTCAAACTTAAGCTTCAACGTACAAGACGAAGACTTAAGGGAATTTTTCGCTGAGTATGGCGAAGTATCTTCTGCAAAAGTTATCACTGACAAATTCACACAAAAAAGCCGCGGCTTTGGTTTTGTGGAAATGCCTGATGACGAAGCTGCCCAAAAAGCTATCAAAGAGCTGGACGGTGCACATGTAGAAGGCCGTGCTATCACTGTAACAATTGCAAAGCCCCGTGAAGAAAGGCCCAGCAATGGCGGTGGTGGTAACAGGCGTTCTTTCTCTGGCGGTGGCAATGGTGGCAGCCGTTGGTAGTAGAACACCCAGTATTTTAACAGTTTAATTGTTTCAATACTTGAAGGGCCCGGTAATCAAAGATTACCGGGCCCTTCTCTTTTTATTTTATGCCGGTTTGCATTCCCTGCAAACCGCGTCTTGTTTCATCTTCCTTTATTTTCCCGGATGCGGGTCGCCATGGTGGCAGGTAAAACAACCGATGGTAAGCGTTGAATCGCCTATCATGGGATGCTTGCTTTCAAAGTACTTTTTATTAATCTTCAGGGTCATCTTCATCATCGAGCGGGTCACATCCTTTTCCGGCTTTTCGTCGCTGGCAAAATCGGGGTGGCGCGAACCATCTTTGGCAGGCGCATGGCAGAAATTACATTTCACGCCCAGGTCGCGGTTAAACTGGTGCATGATTTTGTCCAGCTGGTCATGGCTGGTATTTTTGGGCAATACCTTCAGGTTTTTAAAACCGTCTTCGGGCGGGTTCGGCGCGGTGAAGGCAACGCCGGCGATAACAAACGCCGATAAAGCGGCGGCTACCATATACTTCTTGTTTAACATCATGTAAGTTGTATTTAAGGAAGTTTGAATTTATGACAATTATATGACAGTTCCGTTCAGCCAGCAAATATTCTTCCGCTCATTGACCTGGATATAACAGGCTTTTACCGAATCTTATTTAATATACCGGGCAAAAAACTCCCAGGTGCGCAGCATCTGGTCGATGCGCTGGCGGTTATTGCCGCTGCGGGTAAGCTCGTGCGTACCGCCGGGATGGCGTACATATTCCACCGGGCGGCCCAGCACTTTCAGGCTGCGGAACAGCATTTCACTTTGTACAAAACCGGTACGGCGATCATTGTCGCCATGAAAGATGATATAAGGCGTGGTGATGTTCTGTACATAGCTAATGGGTGATTCCCTTTCAAGATTCGCTTTGGTAGCTGCTTCCCAGGGATAGCCGCCAAAATAATTGGGCACCAGCCGCCAGGCATTGCCTTCGCCAAAGAAAGTAGCCAAATCGTATACCCCCCGCTGTGAGCAGGCGGCTTTAAAGCGATGGTCGTGGCTGATGATCCAGGCTACCAGGTAGCCGGCATAAGAGCCGCCGGTGACCACCAGTTTCGAAGTATCGGCCCAACCTTCGGCCACGGCTTTATCGAGCGCCGTGAGCACGTCGCTGGTGGGACCGGTTCCCCAATCGTTGATATTGGCCCGCAGAAAATCCAGGCCATAACCGCCGCTGCCGCGGGGATTGCAATACACCACCCCGTATCCCCTGCTGCAAAAAAACTGGAACTCATGCCACATGCTCGTTTCGCCGGGTCCCCACATGGCCGACGGGCCGCCGTGGATATTCAGCACCAAGGGATATTGCTGCCCGGGCTGGTAGCCAATGGGTTTCATGATCCAGTATTCAACCGTTTCTCCCTTTGTATTGGTAAAGGTTTTCTTTTCAGGAAAGGAAAGCTGTTTTTTCTGCACCCACTCGTAGTTGAAGCTGCTCACACGGCGGGCGTTTTTGGCCGCGGCGTCTGCTATGTACAGATCCATAGGGTCGGCCACTTCTGTTTTGGCAAAGACCAGTTTGTTATTGACCAGGTCGAAGCCAACGATACCGCTGTTGTAATCGGTGAGCTGCTCCGTCTTTTTTGTTTTGATATCCGCTCGATACAGGGGTGCGCCGCCATTGCTTTGCGCCGTGAAATAAATATACTTTTCGTCGCTGCTCCATGTATAACCGCCTTTAGCGCGATCAAAAGGGATATCAATGATATCGGCTGCCGTGCCGCCCAGCGGCATAATAGCCAGCGCGGGCACCGTAACAAAGCTCGTAGTGCCGTATTGAAACGCCAGCCATTTGCCCGAAGGCGACAGGCGGGGGGCAGTGTAGGTCTTTCCTTTTTCACCCAGCAGCTGCCTGAAGCTGCTGCCATCGGTATGGACGATAAAGATTTCGCTTTCCAGCGAACGGTCGGGGTGTTCGGTCGAATCCGCATCGCCGGAAAGAATAAGTTGTTTGCCATCGGCTGTAAAGTCGGCGCTGTTAAAACGGTAAAAGCCATGGGTAACCGCCGTGGGAGTAGCGCCGGGTTGCGCGTTTACCACGAAGAAATGATTAAACCCCATATCGGTAGATACGTCCGTTTCATCCTGGAAGTTGAGTTTGGTCACTACTTTGGCCTTTTTATCGGTGGCATTATTATCGAGGTAGGCCCTTACTTCTTCCATACTGCCATCGGGATCGGGTTTGGCTGTAGTGGATTGCAGCGACTGGTTTTTATCGAAGCCCGGTTTTTCAAAAGGCCATGCGGGCATGCTATGCGCGGGATTGAGCAGGGAGTCTTTCAACAGGTCTTTCAGCGGTATGTTGGAAGAGAAAAGAATTTGCCTGCCGTCAGGGCTCCATTTGGGTGTGCCCGCGCCGTATTTGTATTTGGTAAGTTGCTGCGCTTCGCCACCGTCGAGCGACAGTATAAATACCTGCGGCTTGGCGTCGGCCAGGCGTACAAAAGCCAGCTGTTTGCCATCGGGGCTCCACGCGCCCTGCGAGGAACCTTCTTTATAGGTGAGCTGGCGCGGCGCGGCGCTGCCGTCGGTAGCTATCATCCACAGCTGGTTCACGTATTTATATTCCCATTTATTATCTGCATCGGGCTCAATAACGGTAACGGTGAAAGCGGCTTTGCTGCCGTCATTGGAAAGGGTAATGCCGCCGATGGATTTTATTTTCAGCATATCGGTGACCCTTACCGGCTCTTTGCCGGTTTGGGAAAAGGCGTTGAAGGCAATAAAAAGCAGGAACAGCAGCGTGCAGTGTTTTCTCATGTCGTAACATTTTGGGAATACTAATGTACGCGAATATGCTGACACAAATGAACGCGAATTGTAGCGAATGAACCCGAATCGATTGATACGCGTATGCGGGTATTGATAGGCGAATGCGAGTAAACATGTGCGATGGGGATGCGACTTATATAAATGCATGTTGGTCGTTAATGGCATGGGCCTCATCGCAAGGACAATCTTGTTATCAAACGTCTCTGGAACCTCGATACGAATACTTATGCCGAAGGCGCCCTCGATACAAAAACAAAAGAAATGCCCGGGCTGGTGGCCAGTATGGTGCTACCAGGCGGGCGGCGGAATACCGGGAGGAGCTGACGGCCTGATAATTGTGGACCGTTTCCCCGGATATCGGGCAGGTATACGGCAGCCACAGTGCAGGCCTGGGCGGCCCCCGGGGGCTAAATATTGCCAGTTTTATAACATTCGAAAGCGTAATTTTGTACCTAATTCAGACTTGACCTATATGAGCGAAACAACAGCCCTCCCGCAGCTTACCGCCAAGGATTTTTCTACCGACCAGGAAGTGCGCTGGTGCCCCGGATGTGGAGATTATTCCATTCTTGCACAGGTGCAGAAGGTGATGCCGGGACTGGGTATACCCAAAGAAAATATTGTGATTATATCGGGTATCGGCTGCAGCAGCCGTTTCCCCTATTATATGAATACCTATGGCATGCACTCCATCCACGGGCGCGCTACCGCCGTGGCCAGCGGCCTCAAAGCGGCCCGGCCCGATTTGAGCGTATGGATAGTAACCGGCGATGGCGACAGCCTGAGCATCGGCGGCAACCATACCATTCACCTGCTGCGCCGGAATTTCGACGTAAACATATTGTTGTTCAACAACCAGATATACGGGCTTACCAAGGGGCAATACTCTCCTACTTCGGAAGAGAAAAAGGTAACCAAGTCCACGCCTTTCGGTAGTATCGAC
>Ga0307508_10000109_pt1 | contig 97316 bp, 91 predicted proteins | sample 9_EM_MG_FD_203089 | JGI IMG/M metagenome (GOLD analysis project Ga0307508, IMG submission 203089) | Populus trichocarpa ectomycorrhiza microbial communities from riparian zone in the Pacific Northwest, United States - 9_EM | ecosystem: Host-associated > Plants > Roots > Unclassified | place... | reverse complement strand
ACGACGCCGCGATCGCCGCCGGCGTGTTCGGTGCGCCCTTCTTCATCATCGACGGCGAGCCCTTCTGGGGCAACGACCGGCGCGCGCAGATCGAGCGCTGGCTCGAGAAGGGGCCGTTCTGAGCCGGCTGGGGCTCAAGCCCTACAATTGACGTATACGTCAATCAGACGCCGTTGCGGCGGAAAGCCACCATGCCCGTACTCGCCTCCAAGCTCAGCCCCCGCTCCGAGAACTTCAAAGCGAATGCGAGCGCGATGCGCGCCCTCGTCGCCGACCTGAACGCGAGACTCGCGGAGGTCGTGCAAGGCGGTGGCGAAGGCCCGCGCGCCAAGCACCTGGCGCGCGGCAAGCTGCTGCCGCGCGACCGCGTCGAGATGCTGCTCGACCCGGACACGCCCTTTCTCGAGCTCGCGCCGCTGGCTGCGCTCGGCATGTACAAGGGCGACGCGCCCGGCGCCGGCCTGATCGCCGGCATCGGCCGCGTCAGCGGCGTCGACTGCATGATCGTCTGCAACGACGCCACCGTGAAAGGCGGCACCTACTACCCGATGACGGTCAAGAAGCATCTGCGCGCGCAAGAGATCGCGCAGCAGAACCGCCTGCCGTGCATCTACCTGGTTGACAGCGGCGGCGCGAACCTGCCGAACCAGGACGACGTGTTCCCCGACCGCGAGCACTTCGGCCGCATCTTCTACAACCAGGCGCAGATGAGCGCACAGGGCATCCCGCAGATCGCGGTCGTGATGGGCTCGTGCACCGCCGGCGGCGCCTACATGCCGGCAATGAGCGACGAGTCGATCATCGTGAAGAACCAGGGCACGATCTTTCTGGCCGGCCCGCCGCTCGTGAAGGCGGCGATCGGCGAGATCGTCAGCGCCGAAGAGCTCGGCGGCGGCGATGTGCACACGCGGCTGTCGGGCGTGGCCGATCACCTCGCGCAGAACGACACGCACGCGCTCGCGATCGCGCGCGCCTCGGTCGCGAACCTGAACTGGCGCAAGACGCATGGCCAGCGCCTGATCGAGCCGCGTGCGCCGCTGTTCGACGCGGCCGAGCTGCATGGCGTGATCCCGGTCGACACCAAGAAGCCGTACGACGTGCACGAGATCATCGCGCGCATCGTCGACGGCAGCGAGTTCGACGAGTTCAAGGCGCGCTACGGCGCGACCTTGATCACCGGCTTCGCGCACATCGAGGGCATGCCGGTCGGCATCATCGCGAACAACGGCGTGCTGTTCAGCGAGTCGGCGATGAAGGGCGCGCACTTCATCGAGCTGTGCTGCCAGCGCAAGATCCCGCTCGTGTTCCTGCAGAACATCACCGGCTTCATGGTCGGCAAGAAGTACGAGGCCGAGGGCATTGCGAAGCACGGCGCGAAGATGGTCACCGCGGTCTCGACCGCGACGGTGCCGAAGTTCACCGTGATCATCGGCGGCAGCTTCGGCGCCGGCAATTACGGCATGTGCGGGCGGGCGTATTCGCCGCGCATGCTGTGGATGTGGCCGAACGCGCGCATCAGCGTGATGGGCGGCGAGCAGGCCGCTGCTGTGCTCGCGACCGTCAGGCGCGACGGCATCGAGGCCAAGGGCGGGGCCTGGAGCCAAGACGAAGAGGCCGCGTTCAAGCAGCCGATCCTCGACCAGTTCGCCACCCAGGCGCACCCGTACTACGCCAGCGCGCGCTTGTGGGACGACGGCGTGATCGACCCGGCGCACACGCGCCGCGTGCTTGCACTCGCGATCTCGGCGAGCCTGAACGCGACCATCCCGGATGCGAAGTTCGGCGTGTTCCGGATGTGATGTCGCGCATGGCGCTGACCCTGATGCCGCTGACCGAGCGCGACCTGCGCGAGCTGATCGCCGCGCCCGAGGCGTTCGCGCAGCGGCATGCGCTGACACTCGAAGACGGCGCCTGTGCACCGGCCTTCATCTACGAACGCGCGCTGCGCAACATGCAGCTCGCGCCCGACTGGGCCGCGCTGCTGAGCACGCGGCTGTACGTGCTCGATGGCGTGCGCGTGGTCGGCTCGGGCGGCGTGAAGGCGCCGCCGCTGGAAGACGGCGAGGTCGAGATCGGCTACGGCATGGCGCCCGCCTACCAGGGCCGCGGCTTGGCCACGCAGGCCGCGCGCGTGTTGACCGACGAGGCGCTGGCACAGGGCGCGAGCCGGGTCAGCGCGTTCACTGCGCCCGACAACACCGCGTCGTGCCGGCTGCTGCAGCGCATCGGCTACGTGCGCGACGGCGAGATGATCGACCCCGATGACGGCCTGGTCTGGCGCTGGGTGCACGAGCGCGCCTGACTCGACAGAAGGCACGCGTACGCATGGACAACATCTACCTCACGCCCGAACACGAGCTGCTGCGTGAGCAGATCGCGCGCTTCATCGCGCGCGAAGTCGAGCCGCATGCGCTCGCATGGGAAGAGGCCGGCGCCACGCCGCGCGACGTGCTGCGCAAGCTCGGCGATGCCGGGCTGTTCGGCCTGATGTACTCGAGCGACTACGGCGGTGCCGAGGCCGACGCGCTGACCAACCTGGTGTTCGCTGAGGCGCTCTCGCAATCGACCTTCGGCGGCTTCATCATCACGGTGCTGGTGCACACCGACATGGCGAGCCCGCACCTGCATCACGCCGGCACCAAGGCGCAGCTCGAGAAGTACATGCCCGACGTGATCGCGGGGCGCACGATCACCGCGGTCGGCATCACCGAGCCGAGCGCGGGCTCCGACGTGGCCGGGATCCGCACGACCGCCAAACGAGACGGCGATCACTGGGTGCTCAACGGCACGAAGATGTTCATCACCAACGGCGTGCACGCCGACCTGTACTTCATCGCGGCCAAGACGACCCAAGCGCGCCACGGCATGTCGATGTTCATCGTCGAGAAGGGCACGCCCGGCTTCACGGTCGGGCGCGCGCTGAAAAAGACCGGCTGGCTGTCGTCCGACACTGCCGAGCTCGTGCTCGACCAGGTGCGCATCCCCGCCGCGAACCTGCTCGGCGAAGAGAACAAGGGCTTCTACGCGGTGATGAAGAACTTCCAGACCGAGCGCATCGCGCTCGCGGCGATGGCGGTCGGCCACTGCACGCAGGCGCTGAAGATGACGCTGGACTTCGTGCGCCAGCGCCAGGCCTTCGGCGCGCCGCTGTTCGACAAGCAAGCGATCCGCCAGCGCCTCGCGATGCTCGACGCCAAGGTGCAGGCGGCGCGCGCGTTCATGTATCAGTGCGCCTGGCGTGTCACGCAGCAGCACGACGTGGTGCAGCAGGTCTCGATGCTGAAGGCGCTCACCGGCGAACTCGTCAACGAGGTCGTGCAGACCTGCCAGCAGTTCCACGGCGGCATGGGCTACATGCGCGAGACGGCGATCGAGCGGCTCTGGCGCGACGCGCGCGTGCTGGCGATCGGCGGCGGCGCGACCGAGGTGATGCTCGATGAAGTGGCCAAGCGGTATTGACGCGATGCGACCCGCCCACCATCGGTTCCCCGACGCAGCGCGCAAACGCGCGACCTATTGCACGAGATCGTGTGGCGCCGCGCCTGCGTGCACGGGCACGCCGCGCGCTGCTGCCTACGATCGGCTCCCTGACAACCAGGGAGCAGGATGTGATGACGCAGTCGCCGAATTTCTCGATCCGACGCGCAACGGTCTGGACCGCGGCAACATTGCTTGCGCTGTTGACGGGCTGCGCCGCAACCGTCAAGCACGACGCGCGCGTGAACGGCGATGTCTCGCGCCTCGAGGGCGTGACGCAGGTCGTCGCGACGCTGTCGCCCGACGCGGTCAAGCAGCAGGTCGACAACCCGCAGTTCAACCGCGAGGAAATCGCCTTGCGTCTGCGCAACCGGCTCGAAGCCAAGGGACTGACAGCGCCGTCGGCAACCCACCGGGTCGAGATCGTTGTGACCGACATCCGCGTGCGTGGCGCGTTCACCGCGATCATGTTCGGCTTCATGGCCGGGGACGACCACGTGACCGGGCGCGTGCGTGTGCTGGACCCGGCGGGGCGCGCGCTGCGCAGCTTCGAAATCCATGCGAGCTACGCGCTCGGCGGTCTGGCCGGCGGGCAGGATGGCATGCGCATGAACTGGATGTACGACAAATTCGCCGAGCTGGCGGCGGTCGAACTCGAGAAGGTGATCTCGCCGCCGCGTGCGGGTGCAGCGGCGATCGCGCCGGTCGCATCGACGCCTCAGGCGTCGCAGCCGCAACCGGCGGGCACACCTGTGCCCGCGTTGACGCCGGTGCCTGTTGTCGCGAGCGCTGCACCGGCGGCGATCGACAAGGTCGAGGCGGTGCCGGTCAGCGAGCGCGGCCGCACGGCTTACCGCACGTGGTTGACGCAAAAGAAGCCGCGCGCATTCATCATCTCGGACAACGGCTATTTCTACAGCACCTATGGCGTGCGTCCGATCGATCCGACGGAACCGTCCGATCCGACCGAGCGCGCCATGAAGCGCTGCCAGACAGCGGCGCGTCCGAACTGCACGATCTACGCCGTGGACGACGACGTCGTCTACGCCCGACCGGGCCCGACCGCGGCGCGCTGACCTCAGCGTGTGCCGCGCAAGGCTCCGTGATTCAGGAGACCTTGCCGTGACACACGCTCCTACGCTCGAGATCAATCGCCGCTCGGCCCATGTGGCCGAGGTCTGGCTGAACCGCCCCGACGTTCGCAACGCCTTCAACGAGCACGTGATCGCCGAGCTCGGCGCGGCGTTCGCGACGCTCGGCGACGAGCCGCAGCTGCGCGCGATCGTGCTCGGTGGCCGCGGCAAGGCCTTCTGCGCCGGCGCCGACCTGGGCTGGATGCGCGAGATGGCCGGCTACACCTGGGAGCGCAACCGCAGCGATGCACAGGCGCTTGCCGACATGCTGTGGCTGATCTACCGCTGCCCGGTGCCGGTGGTCGGGCGCATCCATGCCGATTGCTATGCCGGTGGCGTCGGCCTGGCGGCGGTCTGCGATGTGCTCGTCGCGGCCGAGGGCGCGAACTTCTGCCTGAGCGAAGCCAGGCTCGGCCTGCTGCCGGCCACGATCAGCCCGTACGTGATCCGCGCAATGGGCGAGCAGGCCGCGCGGCGCTACTTCGTGACGGCCGAGCGCTTCGGCGCAGTGCAGGCGCACGCGATGGGCTTCGTGCACGAGGTCTGCGCCGCAGAGGCGCTCGACGCGACCGTCGACGAGATCGTCGCCGCGCTCGTCGCGAACGGCCCGATGGCCGTGCGCGCCTGCAAGACGCTGGTGCAGGACATGGCCGGTCAGCCGATCACCGCGGCGCTGCGTGGCGAGACCGCGCGCCGCATTGCCGACATCCGCGCCAGCGACGAAGGCCGCGAGGGCGTGCAGAGCTTTCTGAACAAGCGCAAGCCGGCCTGGCTGGCCGATGCGGACACGCCGTGATGTGGTCGAACCTGCCCGACCTGCCGCTGGACACGCCGCAGCTGTTGGCCATTGCCGCGGCGCTGGGCTGGGCCAGCGGGCTGCGCCTGTACGCGGTGCTGTTCCTGACCGGCCTCGCCGGCAGCTTCGGCTGGGTGACGCTGCCCTCTGGCTTGCATGCGCTGCAGAGCCCGCTGATGCTGGCGGCGAGCGGGCTGATGCTGTTCATCGAATTCTTCGCCGACAAGATCCCCGGTGTCGACACGCTGTGGGACCTGGTCCACACGCTGGTGCGCATCCCGGCCGGCGCGGCGCTCGCGGCGGCGGTGTTCGGTGCCGATCAATCGAGCTGGGCGCTGGCCGCGGCACTGATGGGCGGCACGCTGGCCGCAACCAGCCACGTGGCCAAGGCGACCACGCGCGCGGCGCTGAACGCGTCGCCCGAGCCGTTCTCGAACATCGCGATGTCTTTGCTCGGCGACAGCGTCGTGCCGGTGAGCCTGTGGCTGTCGTGGGCGCACCCGTATGCGTTCTTCGGTGCGCTCGCGGTGGCGCTGGTCGTGATGCTTGCAGTCATCTGGCTGCTCGCGAAATTCTTGCGCCGACTTGCGCGGCGCATCTCGGCGTGGTTCGGGGCGGCACAGCCGTCGACGTGAGGTCTGTTCACATGTTCAAGAAGATCCTGATCGCCAACCGTGGCGAAATCGCCTGCCGCGTCGCGGCGACCGCGCGCAAGCTCGGCATCCAGACCGTCGCGGTCTACTCCGACGCCGATGCGAACGCCAAGCACGTGCTTGCCTGCGACGAGGCCTTGCACATCGGCCCGTCGGCGCCGAAGGAGAGTTATCTGCGTGGCGCGCGCATCATCGAGGCGGCGCTGGCCACCGGCGCGCAGGCGGTGCATCCGGGCTACGGCTTCCTGAGCGAGAACGAAGAATTCGCGCAGGCCTGTGCCGATGCCGGCCTGGTGTTCATCGGCCCGCCGCCCTCGGCGATCAAGGCGATGGGGCTGAAGGCCGCCTCGAAGCAGCTGATGGAAAAGGCCGGCGTGCCGCTGGTGCCGGGCTACCACGGTGCCGGGCAAGACCCCGAGATGCTCAGGCGCGAGGCCGACCGCATCGGCTACCCGGTGCTGATCAAGGCCAGCGCGGGCGGTGGCGGCAAGGGCATGCGCATCGTCGCGAAGACCGACGAGTTCGATGCCGCGCTCGCCTCGTGCAAGCGCGAGGCGATCAATAGCTTCGGCGACGACGCGGTGCTGATCGAGCGCTACGTGACCCGGCCGCGCCACATCGAGATCCAGGTCTTCGGCGATGCGCACGGCGACTGCGTCTACCTGTTCGAGCGCGACTGCTCGGTGCAGCGCCGCCACCAGAAGGTGCTCGAAGAAGCGCCCGCGCCCGGCATGAGCGCGGCGCGGCGCGCCGAGATGGGCGCGGCGGCGGTGGCGGCCGCGAAGGCCGTGGGTTATGTCGGCGCGGGCACGGTCGAGTTCATCGCCGAGCCCACCGCCGACGGCGACCTGCGCTTCTTCTTCATGGAGATGAACACGCGGCTGCAGGTCGAGCACCCGGTCACCGAGGCGATCACCGGGCTCGACCTGGTCGAGTGGCAGCTGCGCGTGGCCTCGGGCGAACCGCTGCCGCTGAAGCAGGACGAGCTGCGCATCCACGGCCACGCGATCGAGGCGCGCATCTGCGCCGAGAACCCGGACTCGAACTTCCTGCCCGCGACCGGCCGGCTCGAGGTCTACCGCACGCCCGAGTCGACGAGCTTCGAACGTGGGTCGGTGCGCGTCGACGCCGGCGTGCGCGAGGGCGATGCGGTGCTGCCGTACTACGACTCGATGATCGCGAAGCTGATCGTCTGGGGTGCGGACCGCGAGCAGGCGCTGGCGCGGCTCGACGCCGCGCTGGCCGCAACCCACATCGTCGGGCTGCACACCAACGTCGCGTTCCTGCGCCGCGTCGCGGCGAGCCCCTCGTTCGCGAACGCCGATCTCGACACCGCGCTGATCGAGCGCGAGCGTGCCGTGCTGTTCAACGCCGCGCCGCTGCCGCTCGAGGTCGCGGCGGCCGGCGTCGTCGCGCATGCGCTCGCGGCCGAGCAGGTGCTCGAAGGCCACGACCCCTGGTCGCGTCGCGACGGCTGGCGCCTGCACGGCAGCGCGACGCGGCGGTTCGACATCGAGGCACAGGGCGCGCATCACGTTTTCTCGCTCGAACGCCAGGGCGACGTGCAATCGCTGGTGCAAGCGGCGCAGCGCTGGCCGTTTGCGGCGCACGCACGTGGCGACGCGCTGCACGACGTGACGCTGGACGGGCGGCGCTGGTCGCTGCACGTCTACGCCACCGGCGAGCGCTTCAGCGTGTTCGCGCCCGAGGGCTCGGCGGTCGTCGACGAGTTCGACCCGATCGCGCACTCGGCCGATGGCGCGAAGGAATCCGGCGGCCTGGCGGCGCCGATGCCGGGCAAGGTGATCGCGTTCCTCGCGGCCGTCGGCGACCGGGTCACCGAAGGTCAGCCGCTGGCCGTGATGGAGGCGATGAAGATGGAACACACGATTGCCGCGCCGCGCGACGGCTTGATCGCCGAGCTGTTGTACGCCATCGGTGATCAGGTCGGCGAAGGCGGCGAGCTGCTGCGCATGGCGGCAGCAGGATGATGATGAGCGCGTCAGCGCGCGGCGTGGCGGCCCAGCCAGGTCGACGGCTTGAGCCAGCTGCCGCTCTGGGCCGGCGGTGCGTCCGTGGTTTCCGGCAAGCGCGAGAGGCCGAAGCCCGAGGTGTCTCGCGACCAGGCCAGGTCGTGCGGGGTGGCGCCGTGGCTGGTCTCGGCGAATGCCTGCCGTTCACGCAGTTGAGCGGCGCGCGCTTCCTGGCGGGTGGCGGTCTCGAACTGAATCGCCAGCTGCACAAGCTCGTCGTGGTTCGATGCTTCGCAGACCCACAAGCCCTCGCGCGCAGGTGCCCCGTTCTTGAGCAGGGTACTCACGGCCACGTCCTCGCCGTAGTGGCGAAGCAGCGCAAAATGAATGCGGGTGGCGATGCGCAGACGGATGGTTGGGTCCATGATCGTGTCCGATTCGTTGGTGCGATTTCTTGGGCTGAGCCATCTTCGGCGCGCCCCCCGAGCCGGGCCATCCCCAAGACTGGGGGCCTGGCACTCATCGACATGAAAGCTGAGACTTAAGTCATGATTCCATCGCATGTCACGCTTGTCGAAGTCGGCCCGCGCGACGGCTTGCAGAACGAAAAGCAGCCGGTCGACGCCGCCGTCAAGATCGAGCTCGTGCAGCGGCTCCAGGCCGCCGGCCTGCGCGAGATCGAGGTCACGAGTTTCGTCAGCCCGAAGTGGGTGCCGCAGATGGCCGACAACGCCGAGGTGATGGCCGGCGTGCGGCGTCGCGCCGGCGTGCGCTATTCGGTGCTGACGCCGAACCTGAAGGGGTTCGAAGCAGCGCTCGCGAGCCGGCCCGACGAGATCGTCGTGTTCGGTGCCGCGAGCGAGGCCTTCAGCCAGCGCAACATCAATTGCAGCATCGCCGACAGCATCGAGCGTTTTCGGCCGGTGGTGGCGGCGGCGCACGAGCACTCGATCAAGGTGCGCGGCGCAGTGTCGGTGGCGCTCGGCTGCCCGTACCAGGGTGAGGTCACGCCGGACGAGGTCGAGCGTGTCGTGCTGCTGATGAAGGGCATCGGTGTCGACCACTGCGGCATCGCCGACACGATCGGCGTGGGCACGCCGAAGCGCGTGCAGGCGGCGATGGCGCGGGCGCTGAAGCACTATCCCGTCGCCGAGGTCAGCGGCCATTTCCACGACACCTACGGTCAGGCGCTGGCCAACATCTATGCGTGCCTCGAGATGGGCGTCCACACCTTCGATGCGAGCGTGGCCGGTCTCGGCGGCTGCCCGTACGCGAAGGGCGCGACCGGCAACGTCGGCACCGAGGACGTGCTGTTCATGCTGAACGGCCTGGGCATCGAGACCGGTGTCGACATCGACCAGCTGGTCGATGCAGCGGGGTGGATTTCCGGCGTGCTCGGGCGCAAGCCGGTGTCGCGCACCGGCAATGCGCTGCTGGCCAAACGCGCCGCTGCCAAAGAGGAGGCTGCGGCATGAGCGACGAGACACTGCCGGACCGACCTGAAGGCTTTCGCCGCGTCACGGCGCTGCTCGCGGCGAGTCGCCACGCGCACGCACCGGTGTTCCTCGATGTCGCCGCGCGCACCGCGCAAGAGGCGGCCGATGCGCTCGGCATCGCGGTCGGCCAGATCGCCAAGAGCGTGGTGTTTCGCCGCACCGCCGACGAGGCCGCGGTGCTGGTCGTGACCTCCGGCGACAAGCGCGTGGACGAGCGCAAGGTCGCCGCCATCGTCGGTGCGGTCGGCCGCGCCGATGCCGACTTCGTCAAGGCGCGCACCGGCTTCTCGATCGGCGGCGTCGCGCCGGTCGGCCACCTCGAACCGCCGGTGCTGCTGATCGACCGCGAGCTGTTTCGCTTCGGCGAAATCTGGGCCGCGGCGGGGCACCCGAACGGCGTGTTCAGGCTCAGCCCGGACGAGCTCGCGCAGCTCACCGGCGCGCCGGTGCACGACGTGGTGAAGAGCTGATGGTGGTGTCGGCCGCAGCCGTGCCCAGCCCGTGCACCAACGTGTGCCGCATGGACGCGCGCACCGGCTGGTGCGAAGGCTGCGCGCGCACGCTGGCCGAGATCGCCACATGGTCGGCGATGAGCGACGACGAGAAGAGCGCAGTGTGGGATGAACTCGCGGCGCGTCAGGCGTTGCTGGCCGAGAAGGCACGTGCATGAAACACTTGACGTTCTGGTTCGACCCGATCTCGCCGTTCGCGTACCTCGCGTTCGAGCGGCTGCCGCAGGCGCTCGAGGGGCTGTCGGTCGAGGTCAGCTACCGGCCGATCCTGTTCGCCGGCCTGCTCCATCACTGGGGTCAGAAAGGCCCGGCCGAGATCGAACCCAAACGCGCGTGGACCTTCCGCCACGTGCACTGGCTCGCCCACCAGCACGGCATCCCGATCGACACGCCGGCGCAGCACCCGTTCAACCCGCTCGCGCTGCTGCGGCTGCTGGTCGCGTCCGCGCCGCTCGGCGGCACGCCGAACCGCCGCGCCTGCGAACTCGTGCTGCACCACGTCTGGCGCGGCGGGGCCGACGCGAACGACCCGGCGCGCCTGGCCGCGCTGACGCAGGAGCTCGCAGCACCGCTGGCCGCGAACGACGAGCGCGTCAAGCAGGCGCTGAAGGACGCGACGGCCGATGCGCTCGCGCGCGGAGTCTTCGGCGTGCCCACCATCGAGGTCGACGGCCACTTGTTCTGGGGCTTGGACGCGCTGCCCATGCTCGCCGACTGCCTGCACGGCGGGCCCTGGTTCGACGGGCCGGCCTGGGATCGTGAAGGCGCGCCGCGCGCCGGGCTGCAACGCGCTGGCTGAGTCGGTGTTTTCCCTGACTAGGGGTTTTTTGTAAGTATCGGGTCAGAGGGTGTGATGACCATCGCGGCTTGCATCACCGGGTGGTGATGCGCTTCGATCATCAGGAGACGTCTATATGGCAACCACAGTGGCAGCCGGCTCGAAAGTCGGCCAACCCATGACGGCGGCGGAGAAGAAGGTCATCTTCGCCTCCAGCCTCGGCACCGTATTCGAGTGGTACGACTTCTATCTCTACGGCACCTTGGCCGTGATCATCGGCAACCAGTTCTTCACGGCACTGGACCCGGCCTCGCGCACGATCTTCTCGCTGCTGGCGTTCGCTGCCGGCTTCATCGTGCGGCCGTTCGGCGCGCTGGTGTTCGGGCGGCTGGGCGACATGATCGGGCGCAAGTACACCTTCCTGGTGACGATCCTGATCATGGGCTTGTCGACCTTCATCGTCGGCATCCTGCCCAGCTACAGCAGCATCGGCATCGCCGCACCGGTCATCCTGATCGGCCTGCGCATGCTGCAAGGCCTGGCGCTCGGCGGCGAGTACGGCGGTGCAGCCACCTACGTGGCCGAGCACGCGCCGCAGGGCAAGCGCGGCGCGTTCACTTCGTGGATCCAGACCACGGCGACGCTCGGGCTGTTCCTGTCGATCATCGTCATCGTCGTGACCCGCACCACCATCGGTGAAGCGGCATTCGCCGATTGGGGCTGGCGCATTCCGTTCCTCGTCTCGGTGGTGCTGCTCGGCATCAGCGTGTGGATCCGCCTGTCGATGAACGAGTCGCCCGCCTTCAAGAAGATGAAGGAAGAGGGCAAGACCTCGAAGGCGCCGCTGACCGAATCCTTCGGCCAATGGAAGAACCTGAAGATCGTGATCCTGGCGCTGGTCGGCCTGACGATGGGCCAGGCGGTGGTCTGGTACACGGGGCAGTTCTATGCGCTGTTCTTCCTGACCGGCCCGCTGAAGGTCGACGGCACCACGGCCAACGTCGTGATCGCGCTCTCGCTGGTGATCGGCACGCCGTTCTTCATCGTGTTCGGCGCGCTGTCCGACAAGATCGGCCGCAAGCCCATCATCATGGCCGGCTGCCTGATCGCAGCACTCACCTACTTCCCATTGTTCAAGGCGCTGACCGAAGCGGCCAACCCCGATCTGGCGAAGGCGCAGGCCAGCTCCAAGGTCACGGTCACGGCCGACCCGAACGAGTGCTCGTTCCAGTTCAACCCGACCGGCACGGTCAAGTTCACGAGCTCATGCGACATTGCCAAGCAGGCGCTGTCGGCCGGCTCGGTGAGCTACGACAACATCCCCGGCACCGGCCCCGCCAAGATCACGATCGGCGACAAGGTGATCGAGGCGTATGCCGCCAGCGGCGCACCGGCCGACGAGCTGAAGAAAAAGGACGGCGAGTTCAAGAAGGCGCTGGGCGCGGCGCTGAAGGAACACGGCTACCCGGCCAAGGCTGACCCCGAGAAGATGAACAAGCCGATGATGGTCGCGATCCTGACCTTGCTGGTGATCTACGTCACCATGGTCTACGGCCCGATCGCGGCGATGCTGGTCGAGATGTTCCCGACCCGCATCCGCTACACCTCGATGAGCCTGCCGTACCACATCGGCAACGGCTGGTTCGGCGGCTTGCTGCCGGCCACCGGCGTGGCGATCGTGGCGCAGACCGGCAACATGTACAACGGCCTGTGGTACCCGATCATCTTCGCCAGCATCACCTTCGTGGTGGGCATGCTGTTCGTGAAGGAAACCAAGGACGTGGACATCTACAAGAACGACTGAACGTTCGTTCCCGAACGCTCCATCGAAGCCGGCCGGTCGTCAGACCGGGCCGGCTTTTTTCTTGATGGCGGCGAGCTCGGCGAGGCAGCGCAGGCACAGGCAGCTGCGGTACGCGGCGCGCAATTCGGCGAGCGTCTCGGCGCCGAGTGCGATCGTCGTGCACGCGCAGGGCGCGGCGTCGTTCACGCCGCAGTGGAAGCCAGCGCCGCAGCGCGGGCAGACATCGGTTTTGTCGTCGTCGCTCATGCCGAGAACAGCGTCTTGTGCTGCTCGCGCAGCAGGTTCTTCTGCACCTTGCCCATCGTGTTGCGCGGCAGCTCGTCGACCACGAACACGCGCTTGGGCACCTTGAAGTTCGCGATCCTGGACTTGAGCTCGGCGATCAGCGCCGCGGCGTCGGGCGCGGCGCCGGCACGCGCGACGACGACCGCGACGACGGCCTCGCCGAAGTCGGCATGCGGCACGCCGACCACCGCGCTCTCGGCGACGCCGGGCAGCTCGTTGAGCACGCCCTCGACCTCGGCCGGGTAGACATTGAAGCCGCCGCTGATGATCAGGTCCTTGCTGCGCCCGACGATGCTCACATGGCCCTGCGCATCGATGCGGCCGACATCGCCGGTCTTGAACCAGCCGTCGATGCTGAATTCTTCGCGGGTCTTCTCGGGCATGCGCCAGTAGCCCTTGAACACGCTCGGCCCGCGCACCTGGATGTGGCCGACCTCGTTGACCGGGCAGGGCGCACCAGCGTCGTCGACCACGCGCAGGCCCACGCCGGGCAGCGGGAAGCCGACCGTGCCGGCGCGCCGGAACCCGTCCTTCAGCGCATACGGGTTCGAGGTCAGCATCACGGTCTCGCTCATGCCGTAGCGCTCGAGAATGGTGTGGCCGGTACGCGTGTGGAAGTCGTGGAAGGTCTCGATCAGCAAGGGTGCCGAGCCGCTGATGAACAGGCGCATGTGCGCACAAGCCTCGCGTGTCAGCGCGGCCTCGCCGAGCAGCCGCACATACAGCGTCGGCACGCCCATGAACACGGTGGCGTCGGGCAGCCGCGCGATCACGGCGCGCGGGTCGAACTTGCCGAACCAGATCATCTTGCTGCCGTTCAGCAGCGCGCCGTGCGAGGCCACGAACAGGCCATGCACATGGAAGATCGGCAGCGCGTGGATCAGCACGTCGCCTTCGCGCCAACCCCAGAGCTTCTTCAGCGTCTCGGCGTTGCTCAGCAGGTTGCCGTGGCTCAGCATCGCGCCCTTGCTGCGGCCGGTTGTGCCGCTGGTGTAGACGATGGCCGCGAGATCGTCGGCATCGCAATGGGCGGGCATGTGCACGTCGCTGTGCACCGCCGCACGCTGCAGCAGGCTGCCGCCGCGCGCGTCGTCGAGCGTGAACACATGCGCGGTGCCGGCGCTGAACGCGAGCCGGCTGACCCAGCCGAACGTGCGCGGCGTGCAGACGACCACGGCGGGCTGGGCATCGGCGATGAAGTAGGCGACCTCGGCGCTCTGGTAGGCGCTGTTCAGCGGCAGGTACACGAGGCCGGCGCGCAGCACCGCGAGGTAGAGCATCAAGGCCTCGACCGACTTCTCGGTCTGCACCGCGATGCGGCTGCCGGCCGGCAGCGCCAGCGAGTCGAGCAGGTTCGCGAGCATCGCGGTGCCGCGCTCGAGATCGCGCCAGGTGTAGTGCAGCGGCGCGCCGTCGGCGGTCTCGATTGCGACCGCGTCGAGCTCGGCGGGGAAGGCCGCGCGCAGGGCGCAGAAGAGGTTGGCGTTGTGGGTCATGGTCGGAGCGGAACGAGAGGCGGCCGTCGATGAAAGTAACCGCACATTCTGGCCGACTCCCGATGGTCTGCGCCATCCGGGCGCGCTACAGTTCCGCCCGATGCACACGCTCCCGATCACGCTCCCTGCTGACGCCGACAGCGTGCTCAAGCTCGCGGCGCAGAGCATGTTCGAGACCCTCGCGAGCACCGCGATGGGCATGCTGGTGGTGGACCGCGCGCACCGCATCGTCTGGATCAGCGAGGGCTACAAACAGTTCCTGCCGGCGCTCGAGCATGAAGAATCCGACTTCGTCGGGCGACGCGTCGAAGAGGTCGTGCCCAACACCTTGATGGCGCAGGTGATCGAGACCGGCGAGCCGATCCTGATCGATCTGCTGAGCAACAAGGCCGGCACCTTTCTCGTCAGCCGGCTGCCGCTGCGCGACGCGCACGGCAAGGTGATCGGCGCGATGGGCATGGTGCTGCTCGACCACCCCGAGACGACGATGCAGCCGCTGATCGCCAAGTTCGCGCGGCTCGAGCGCGAGCTCGCGCTGGCGCAGCAGCAACTCGCCGCGCACCTGACGCAGCAGCGCCGGCCCAAGCACACGATCGCGAGCTTCATCGGCGCGAGCCCGGCCGCGGTCGAGGTCAAGCGCCAGGCGCGGCGCGTCGCGCAGACCGACAGCACGGTGCTGCTGCTCGGCGAGACCGGCACCGGCAAGGAACTGCTCGCGCACGGCATCCACGCGGCCAGCCCGCGCGCGGCCCGGCCCTTCATCGCGGTCAACATCGCCGCGGTGCCCGAGACGCTGCTCGAGGCCGAGTTCTTCGGCGTCGCGCCCGGTGCGTACACCGGCGCCGAGCGCAAGGGCCGCGACGGCAAGTTCAAACTCGCCGATGGTGGCACGCTGCTGCTCGACGAGATCGGCGACATGCCGCTGGCCCTGCAGAGCAAGCTGCTGCGCGTGCTGCAGGAACAAGAGGTCGAGCCGCTGGGCAGCAACCAGGTGCAGCGCATCGACGTGCGCATCATCGCAGCGACCAGCCGCGACCTGCCGGCGATGGTCGCGGCGGGCACGTTCCGCGCCGACCTGTACTACCGGCTCAACGTGCTGCCGATCCGCCTGCCCGCGCTGCGCGAGCGCGCCGCCGATCTCGAGGCCCTGGTCGAAGCGCTGGCCGAAGACATCGCGCGCCGCAGCGGCCTGCCGCACAAGAGCCTGACGCCGGACGCGCTCGACCTGCTGACGCGCCATGCGTGGCCGGGCAACATCCGCGAGCTGCGCAATGTGCTGGAGCAGGCCACGCTGATGACGGACGACCCGGTGCTGAGCGCGGGCCACTTCGCCGGCGTGCTGCATGGTGCGCCGGCGCGCGTCGCGACGCGTGCGCCGGCCGTTGAGGGGCCGGGCCCGACGCCATCGGCGGCTGCCGAGGCGATGCTGCCGGCGCAGATCAAGCCGCTGCCGCAGGCCATCGCCGAGCTCGAGGCGCGCGCGATCCATGACGCGCTGGCCGCGACCGGCGGCAACAAGCTCGCGGCCTCGCGGCTGCTCGGCATTGCGCGTGCGACGCTGTACGAAAAGCTCGCGCTGCAAGGCTCGCGCACCGACTCGTGAGCGTGCGCCCGCGCGTCGCCGCGCCTTGCATGGCCGTCGCGCTGCTTCTGTGCCACTGGGCGGCCGGTGCGCAGACGACGGCGGCTGCGCCCGCGCCTGCCGCCTCCGGCGCGTCGGCACCGGCCGCCGCGCAGCTCAAGCGCGTCGAGATCGCCGCGACCCGCGCCAGCGACACGCAGGCGCGGCGCGAATCGACCGCGGCCAAGATCGTGATCGGCCGCGAAGAGATCGAGCGCTTCGGCGACAGCAACCTCGGCGACGTGCTCAAGCGCCTGCCCGGCGTGACGATGCAGGGCCGGCCCGGCCGCGGCGGCAACATCCGCATGCGGGGCCTGGGCAGCGGCTACACGCAGATCCTGCTCGACGGCCAGCGCATCCCGCCGGGCTTCTCGCTCGACTCGCTGACGCCCGAGCAGATCGAGCGCATCGAGATCCTGCGCGCGCCGACCGCCGAGACCGGCGCGCGTGCGATCGCCGGCACGATCAACATCATCACGCGCGAAGGCTTCAACAAGCACATCAACGACCTGCGCCTGGTCGCCGGGTGGGAGAACGATCGCCTGCAACCCAGCGCATCGTGGACGCGCAACGAACCGATCGGCCCGTTCATCGTCAACACCTCGCTGAGCGTGTTCAGCCAGGACCGCCAGAGCGGCAGCGCGACGAGCACGGTCGATCGCAGCCTGATCGACGACACGCTGCTGCTGAACCAGACGGATGTCGCCACGCTGCGCGAGAAGCGCCAGGGCGTGCACGCGAGCGGCCGCCTGCAGTGGCGCGGCGAGCAGGGCGTCGATGCGGTCACGCTGATGCCGCTGCTGATCTACGGCAGCGGCACCACGCAGCGCCACGGCACGCTGACGCAGACAGTGGGTGCGCTGCCGGCGCCGTACGACAGCAGCGACACCGCCGGCGACGGCAGCTTCACGCTGCTGCGCCTGAACGGCCAATGGAACCACCGCGTCGAGGCCGGCGGGCGCATCGAGACCAAGTTCGGCCTCGGGCAGGGCCGCAGCGTCAGCGCGAGCCTGCGCAACGAGACGACTGGCGGCGCGCTGACGCGAACGCTTGACGACCGCAGCGACATCGTCGACCGCAATCTGCTGCTGGCGACCAAGTTCACGCGCGTGCTCGAAGGCGAGCACAGCCTCGTCACCGGCGCCGAAGGCGAGACGAATCGCCGCACCGAGCAGCGCAGCACCTTGCAGGACGGGCAGCCGCTGCTGGTCGACTTCGGTGACAACGTCAGCGCCTCGTCGCTGCGCTTTGCCGCGTTCGCGCAGGACGAGTGGAGCCTGACGCCGCAATGGGCCGCACACGCCGGCCTGCGCTGGGAAGGCATCACGACCCAGGGCAGCGGCGAGAGCGAGCCGGCGCGCAACCGCAGCAGCGTCTGGACGCCGCTGATGCACGCCGTCTGGAAGCCCGAGCCCGACAGCCGCGATCAGGTCCGCGTCAGCCTGACGCGCAGCTACCGCTCGCCGACGCTGCAGAACCTGATCGCTCGGCCGCGTGTCAACACGCGCTGGCCGGCATCGGGCCTGAACACGCCGACGCAGCCCGACTACGCCGGCAACCCCGCGCTGAAGCCCGAGCTCGCGACCGGCGTCGACATAGCGGTCGAGCGCTATCTGTCGGCCGGCGGCTTGCTGAGCGCCAACGTCTTTCACCGCCAGATCCGCAACTTCATGCGCAGCCAGACGACGCTCGAGACGGTGTCGTGGTCGCCGCAGCAGCGCTACGTGTCGCGGCCGCAGAACATCGGCGACGCGGTGACGCAAGGGGTCGAGCTCGAGGCGAAGTTCCGCCTCGGCGACGTGCTCGGCGACAGTGCGCCGAAGGTCGATGTGCGCGCCAACGCCAGCATGTTCCGCTCGCGCGTGAAGAGCGTGCCGGGGCCCGACAACCGGCTCGACCAGCAACCCGACTACACCGCGAATCTGGGCGCCGATTACCGCGTGCCCGGCTGGCCGCTGACGCTGGGCGGCAACTTCAACTGGACGCCAGGCTACGACACCCGCGTCAGCGACGTGCAGACGGCGGTCCAGGGCCGCAAGCGGGTGATCGACGGGTACGCGCTCTGGGTCTTCAACCCGGCGTTGCAGCTGCGCGTGACGGCGAGCAATCTGAACCCGCGCGACTACCTGACCGGCGGCAGCGTGGACAGCGTCGATCCGGTGACCTTCGTGCCCTACCGAGAGAGCTCGACGACCACGGCGCCGACTTACCTGAACCTGCAGTTCAGGCTGGAGATGAAGCTCTGAGTCTGAAGTTCAGGCACTGCTCAAGATTCAGGCTCTGATCTTCGATGCTGTCTGGATGGAAGGCGTTCCTGTCCGGCGACAAACATGCGGATTGGCGCCTCGTGGCCCGGCAATGCCCACCGCCGTCAGGGTTTGCACGTATTCGGTGCGCTCTGGCACAAGGTTTGCGCTTCGGTCTGCAGGCGCCGTAGATGCGCCGTCTTTTTCGCCTGTTCAGGAGACGACTGCATGAGTTCACCTTCCTCGAGGATCATCCGCCGCGCCGCCCTCGCTGCCGGCGCATTGGCGCTGGTCGCCGCGCCCCTGTGGGCCTCGGCGCAAGCCAAGGGCGAGATCCGGATCGCCCACGTCTACAGCAAGTCCGGCCCGCTCGAGGCCTACGGCAAGCAGACGCAGACCGGCCTGATGATGGGGCTCGATTACGCGACCGGCGGCACGATGATGGTCGCCGGCAAGAAGATCACCGTGATCGAGAAGGACGACCAAGGCAAGCCCGATGTGGGCAAGAGCCTGCTCGCCACTGCGTACGGCGACGACAAGGCCGATGTCGCGATCGGCCCGACCTCGTCCGGCGTCGCACTCGCGCTGCTGCCGGTCGCCGAGGAGTACAAGAAGATCCTGCTGGTCGAGCCCGCGGTGGCCGATTCGATCACCGGCGACAAGTGGAACAAGTACATCTTCCGCACCGGCCGCAACAGCTCGCAGGACGCGATCTCGAACGCGGTGGCGTCGGACGTCGATGGCCTGTCGATCGCCACGCTGGCGCAGGACTACGCGTTCGGCCGCGACGGCGTCAAGGCCTTCAAGGACGCGCTGAAGAAAGCGAAGATCGTCCACGAAGAGTACCTGCCGCCGGCCACCACCGATTTCACCGCCGGCATTCAGCGCATCCTCGACGCGATGAAGGACAAGCCGGGCCGCAAGGTGATCGCGGTGATCTGGGCCGGTGCCTCCACGCCCTTCAACGCGCTCGCGGCGCTGGACCTGAAGAAGCGCTACGGCATCGAGGTCGGCAGCGGCGGCAACATCCTGCCGGCGATGGCGGCCTACAAGCAGTTCCCCGGCATGGAAGGCGCGACCTACTACTACTTCGGCATCCCGAAGAACCCGGTCAACGAGTGGCTGGTCGCGAACCACTACAAGCTCTACAAGACCCCGCCGGACTTCTTCACTGCTGGCGGCATGAGCGCCGGCATTGCGATCGTCGAGGCACTGAAGAAGACCGCCGGCGACACCGGCACCGAGAAGCTCATCAAGACCATGGAAGGCATGAGCTTCGAGTCGCCCAAGGGCAAGATGACCTTCCGCAAGGAAGACCACCAGGCGATGCAGAGCATGTACCACTTCCGCGTCAAGGTCGACCCGGCCTTCGCCTGGGGCGTGCCGGAGCTGGTGCGCGAGATCAAGCCCGAAGAGATGAACATCCCGATCAAGAACAAGCGTTGATAGCCGCCGCTGCGCGCACGCTGCCACCTGCCATGCTCGAAACCCGTGACCTGACGATCAGGTTCGGCGGCCACGTCGCCGTCGATCATGTGTCGTGCGCCTTTCGACCCGGCACGCTGACCGCGATCGTCGGGCCGAACGGCGCCGGCAAGACGACCTACTTCAACCTGATCTCGGGCCAGCTGCGTGCGAGCGAAGGCTCGGTGTGGTTGGACGGCACCGACATCACCGCCGAGCCGGTCTCGGCGCGCACGCACCGCGGGCTCGGCCGCGCGTTCCAGCTGACGCAGCTGTTCCCGAACCTGAGCGTGCTCGAGAACGTGCGGCTGGCGGTGCAGTCGCGCCGCCACGAGGGCCTGAGCTTGTTGTCTGTGTGGCTCGACCGCCGCGAGACGCTGGAACGCGCGCGTGCGCTGGTCGAGCGCGTGCGCCTCGGCGACCGTGCGGCTGCGGCGGCGAGCAGCCTGCCGCACGGCGACCAGCGCAAGCTCGAGGTCGCGATGCTGATGGCGCTGGAGCCCAGCGTCTACATGTTCGACGAACCGACCGCCGGCATGAGCGTTGACGACGTGCCGGTGATCCTCGACCTGATCCGCGGCCTGAAGCGCGAGGCGAACAAGACCATCCTGCTGGTCGAGCACAAGATGGACGTGGTGCGCGAACTCGCCGACCGCATCATCGTGCTGCACAACGGCCAGCTCGTTGCCGACGGCGAGCCGGCCGCGGTGATCGCGTCGACTATCGTGCAGCAAGCCTACCTCGGCATTGCGCCGCAAGCGGAGGCCGCATGAGTGCCGCGCCCTTGCTGAAATTGAAGGGGGTGCATACCCACATCGGCGCGTACCACATCCTGCACGGCGTCGACTTCGAGGTGCCGGCCGGCCAGGTCACGATGCTGCTGGGCCGCAACGGCGCCGGCAAGACCACGGCGCTGCGAACGATCATGGGCTTGTGGGCCGCGTCGCAGGGCACGGTGAGCTTCGACGGCGCGCAGATCGGCGGCGTGGGCCGACAACTCGGCACGCCCGACATCGTGCAACGCGGCATCGCCTACGTGCCCGAGAACATGGGCATCTTCGCGGACCTCAGCGTCAGCGAAAACATGCTGCTCGCCGCGCGCGGCGCGCGCACGCTGGACCAGCTCGACACGGCGCGGCTCGAGTGGCTGTTCGGCCTGTTCCCGGCGCTGAAGAAGTTCTGGCTCTACCCGGCCGGCAAGCTCTCGGGCGGGCAGAAGCAGATGCTCAGCGTCGCCCGCGCGATGGTCGAGCCGCGGCGCCTGCTGCTGATCGACGAGCCGAGCAAAGGCCTCGCGCCGGCGATCGTGCAGAACCTGATCGCGGCGCTGCGCGAACTCAAGCGCACCGAGACGACGGTGCTGCTGGTCGAGCAGAACTTCGCGATGGCCAAGGCGCTCGGCGACCACGTCGCGGTGATGGACGACGGCCGCATCAAGCACCGCGGCGCGATGGCCGAGCTCGCCGAGGACGAGGACTTGCAGCACCGGCTACTCGGCTTGTCGCTGGCCGCGCATCAGTGAACACGACCGCACCATGAACACCAGCATCGCCGCACCCGCACCGACCGTGACGCCGGATGCGATTCCGAAGACGCGCTTCGATGCCAAGCCGCTGCTGCTGGTGCTCGTGCTCGCGCTCGCCGCGTGGCCGCTGGTCGGCTCGACCTCGACGTGGTTGACGCTCACGATCGCCGGCCTCGCGATGGGCATGATCGTCTTCATCACCGCCTCGGGCCTGACGCTGGTGTTCGGCCTGATGGACGTGCTCAACTTCGGCCACAGCGTCTTCATCGCGCTCGGCGCGTATGTCGCGACCAGTGTGTTCGGCGTACTGAACGGCTGGACCGCGGCCGCGAGCCTGGTGTCCAACCTCGCGGCGGTGTTCGTCGCGATGCTCGCGGCGATGGCGCTCGGCGGCGTGCTCGGCCTGGGCTTCGAGCGCGTCATCGTGCGGCCGGTCTATGGACAGCACCTGAAGCAGATCCTCGTGACGATCGGCGGCGCGATCGTCGGCGAAGAGCTGATCAAGGTCTTCTGGGGACCGGCGCAGATCCCGCTGCCGCTGCCCGAGACCTTGCGCGGCGCGATCTCGCTCGGCGACGTCACCGTCGACCGCTTCCGCCTCGTCGCAGTCGGCGTCGGCGGGGTCGTGCTGGCCGCGCTGCTCTATACGCTGAACCGCACCAAGATCGGCCTGCTGATCCGCGCCGGCGTGCAGGACCGCGAGATGGTCGAGAGCCTCGGCTACCGCATCCGCCGGCTCTTCGTCGGCGTGTTCGCGGCCGGCTCGGCGCTCGCCGGGCTCGGCGGGTGTTTGTGGGGCATGAACCAGCAGATCGTGTTCCCGCAGATCGGCGGCCAGGTCAACGTGCTGCTGTTCATCGTCATCATCATCGGCGGCCTGGGCTCGACGCTGGGCTGCGTGGTGGGCGCGCTGATGGTCGGGCTGATGACCAACTACGTCGGCTTCGTCGCGCCCAAGCTGACGATGTTCTCGAGCATCGGGCTGATGGTCGCGGTGCTGCTGTGGCGGCCGCAAGGCTTGTACCCGGTCGCGAACCGCTGACGCCGAGCCGAGCCGAACCATCATGCTGAACCGACTCCTGTCCCACGACCTGCCGCGCAACCGCGTGCTTGCGCTCGTGCTGCTCGCGATCCTGCTCGCGCTCGCGTTCACGCCCTTCGTCTTCCCCGGCACCAAGGCGCTCAACGTCGCGGCGAAGATCATCGTCTTCATCGTGCTCGCCGCGAGCTTCGACCTGCTGCTGGGCTACACCGGCATCGTCAGCTTCGCGCACACGATGTTCTTCGGCATCGGCGCCTACGGCATCGCGATCGCGAGCACGCGGCTGGGCACCGGCTGGGCCGCGGTTGCGATCGGCACGCTCGCGGCACTTGCGCTGTCGACGTTGCTGTCGGTGGTGATCGGGCTGTTCAGCCTGCGTGTGCGGGCGATCTTCTTCGCGATGATCACGCTCGCGGTCGCGTCGGCGTTTCTCACGCTCGCGTCGCAGCTGTCGGACTTCACCGGCGGCGAAGACGGCTTGACCTTCAAGATCCCCGAGGCCTTGCAGCCCGGCACCTCGTACCTCGACGACCCGTTCCTCGGCGCGTCCATCGACGGCCGCTTCGTCACCTACTACGCGCTGTTCTGCGCCGCGCTCGCGCTCGTGCTCCTGCTGCTGCGCATCGTCAACTCGCCGTTCGGCCGCGTGCTGCAGGCGATCCGCGAGAACGACTTCCGCGCCGAGGCGATCGGCTATCGAACGGTGGTCTACCGCACGCTCGCGAGCGTGCTCTCGGCGCTGTTTGCGACGCTCGCCGGCGTGCTGCTGGCACTCTGGCTGCGCTACAACGGGCCGGACACGACGCTGTCATTCGAGATCATGCTCGACGTGCTGCTGATCGTCGTGATCGGCGGCATGGGCACCGTCTACGGCGCGGTGATCGGCAGCGTGCTGCTGGTGCTGGCCCAGAACTATTTGCAAGACCTGATGAAGCTCGGCGCCAGCGCGGTCGAGGGCGTGCCGCTGCTGTCGCAGCTGATTTCGCCGGACCGCTGGCTGCTGTGGCTGGGCATCCTGTTCGTGCTCTCGGTGTATTACTTCCCGACCGGCGTGGTCGGGCGCTTGCGGGCGATGCGCGCACGTGCTGCGGCGGCCCCGAGATCATGAGTGTCACGTCGCATTACCTGAGCTGCGCGGGGCGCGAGTTGCACTACACCGAATGGGGCGCGCAGCACACCGAAACGGTGATCGCGTGGCACGGCCTGGCGCGCACCTGCCGCGACATGGACGACATCGCCGCGCACCTGGCTCAGCGCTACCGCGTGATCTGCCCCGACACGATAGGCCGCGGCCTGAGCCAGTGGAGCCCCGAGCCGGAGCGCGAGTACTGCCTCGCGTTTTACGAGCGGCTTGCGGTGGCGCTCGTCGACCAACTCGGGCTGTCGCAATGCCACTGGCTCGGCACCTCGATGGGCGGCGCGATCGGCACGCGCGCCGCGGCGCGCGGCCTGCACGGCCGCATCCGCCGGCTGGTGCTGAACGACAACGGGCCCGAGCTCGCCGCAGCGGCCATCGCGCGCATCCGCGGCTACGCCGGCAGCCCGGAGGCATTCGCGACCGTGAGCGCGCTCGAGCAGTACTTCCGCAGCGTCTACAAGCCCTACGGCTGGCTCAGCGACGATCAATGGCGCCGCCTCACCGAGACCTCGACGCGGCGCCTGCCCGACGGCCGCGTCACGCCGCACTACGACCCGACGATGGTGATGCAGTTCACCCACCACGCCGACGAGTACCTGCAGTGGGACGACTGGGAGCGCCTGGACATCCCGGTGCTGTGCCTGCGCGGCGAGCACTCGGACCTGCTGCTGCCGGACGTGGCCGAGAAGATGCGCAGCACCGGCCCGTGCGCCGTGGTCGTCGAGATCAAGGACTGCGGCCACGCACCGGCGCTGAACACGCCGGCGCAATGGGCCTTGGTCGAGCGCTTTCTCAGCGCGGCTTGAACTCGCGCGTCATCAGCATCTGCGCGGTGCGGCGCACCAACTCGGTGGCCGCTTCACGCGCCAGGGCCGCAGCCGTCGGTGTCGTTGCGGACGCTGCGGCGTCGAAGCGCAAGGGCACGGCGGGCGTGTCGGTCAGGAGCCGGTGGGTAGCGGCTCCGCCGCGTCGCCACAACACATCGTCAGCGGCGCTTGCCGCGGTGCAGTTCAGGGGCCAGGCTGTCATCGAGTCCTCCTGTGAGAGTGGGCACAGGGTTCATGCAAGCCCCATGCCCGTCCACAAGAAGAACGCTGGCTAGCGTCTGAATTTTCCGTCGGCTCCGATGATCGACAGATCGGCGTAGTCCAGCCCGGTGTGGTTGCTCGGGCTGTAGCTCAGTTCGAGCCCGCCGATGTTGACGTGGCTGAAGGTCTCGAGCGCAGTCTTCAGCGACGCGCGCGTGGGTTCGCGGCCGGCGCGGCGCAAGCCCTCGACCAGCACCTTCGCCGAGGCAAAGCCCTCGAGCGACGCGGGCGTGAGCTCCAGGCCCTTGGCCTTGGCGAGGTCGGTGGCTTCCTTCACGATCGGCGTGCCGATCGAGCGTTCCGACGGCAGCACCTGGCTGACGACCGTGCCGTGCGCGAGATCGCCGAGCGCCTTCACGAAGCCGGCCGAGGCATTGTTCGACAGCGTCACCATCTGTGCGCGCGAGCCCGCGGCGCGCAACGCCTTCATGCCGTCGATGACCGCGGTGCCCGAGCCGATGAAGATCACCGCCTGCGGGTCGGCCTTCAAGACCTTCGGCATGATGGGTGCGAAGTCGGGCTTGCTGCGGTCGTACTTCTCGTAGGCGACCGGCTCGAGCTTCGCATTCGCCAGGCCCTTGCGGATGCCGACGGCTGCGTCCGCACCGAAGGTGTCGTCGACCTGCACCACAGCGATGCGCTGCACGCTGACCAGGCTCAGGTGCGCGATCGTGCGCTCGGCTTCGCGCTGGTAGGCGGCGCGCACGTTGAAGACCCACGGGTTCACCGGCTCGTGCAGCACCATCGCGCCGGTGGACGGCGCGACCAGCGGGATCTTGGCCTCGGCGAGCAGCGGCATGATGGCCTGCGTGTGCGGCGTGCCGCGGTTCAGGAACAGGCAGATCACGCCCTGGTTGATCAGCTTCTTCGCGTTCTCGACCGCAAGCTTGGGGTCGAACTGGTCGTCCAGCGAGATCAGCTCGATCTTCTGGCCGTTCACGCCGCCGCGCGCGTTCACCGCATCGAAGTAGAGCTTGGCGCCGTCGGTCGCCTCCTTCACCGACGAGGCCACAGCCCCGGTGAAACCTGCGGTCTGCCCGACGCGGATCTGCGCGATCGCCGGCGCGGCCAGGCTGGTCGCCAGCAGGATCGTCGACAAGGTCTTGTGAAGCAATTTGTATCCCTTCGAAACGCCGTTCGGCGCAGGTGCGGCGAAGCGCGCGCGAAATTCTTGCGCCGGCGCATGCGCCGCAGCTTAAGGGTATTCACGTGCGCAGCGTCAATGCGTCACGCGCCTCTCTAGAATCTTCCGCTTCGCTGCTTTTCGGCAGCTCAGAGAGCCGCCCATGTCCTCAGGTGTGATCCGCATTCGCGGCGCCCGTCAGCACAACCTCAAGAACCTCGACCTCGACATCCGCACCGGCGAGATGACCGTGGTGACCGGGCCCAGCGGCTCGGGCAAGTCGAGCCTGGTGTTCGACACGCTGTACGCCGAAGGGCAGCGGCGCTACGTCGAGACCTTCAGCGCCTACGCGCGGCAGTTCCTCGACCGCATGGATCGGCCGGCGGTCGACCGCGTCGACGGCGTGCCGCCGGCGATCGCGATCGACCAGACGAACCCGGTGCGCAGCTCGCGCAGCACCGTCGGCACGATGACCGAGCTGAACGATCACCTGAAGCTGCTCTACGCGCGCGCCGCGCAGCTGTTCGACAAGCAGACCGCGCAAGGCGTGCGACACGACTCGCCGGAGACGATCTATGCCGAGCTGATGGAACGCACGCGCGAGGCTGATCCGCGGCTCGTGTTCACCTTCCCGGTCGAGCTGCCGGCGAACACCAGCGCGCAAGAGGTCGAGCAGTGGCTGTCGGCCAGCGGCTACACGCGCGTGCAGGCCGAGCGCGTCGTCGGCGACCGCAAGATGCTCGACGTGGTCGCCGACCGCTTTCGCATCCAGGGCACCGAGAAGGTCCGCGCGGTCGAGGCGATCGAGACCGCGCTGAAGCGCGGCAGCGGGCGCGTCACCGTCTATGTGCTGAAGGACGAAGGCGAGCCCGAGCTGTGGCGCTTCTCGACCGGCCTGCATTGCCCGGACAGCGACATCCGCTACGCCGACCCGCAGCCCGCGCTGTTCAGCTTCAACTCGGCCTACGGCGCCTGCGAGACCTGCCGCGGCTTTGGCCGTGTGATCGGCGTCGACTACGGCCTCGTGATCCCCGACCACCGCAGGACCTTGCGCAGCGGCGCGATCAAGCCGATGCAGACACCGGCCTGGAAGGACTGCCAGGACGACCTGATCAAGTACGGCGGCGAGGCCGGCATCCCGCGCGACACCGCGTGGAGCATGCTCAGCGAATCGCAGCGCGACTGGGTCATCAACGGCACGCCCAACTGGAAGGGCAACTGGAACAAGCAGTGGTACGGCGTCAAGCGCTTCTTCGAGTACCTCGAGAGCAAGGCCTACAAGATGCACATCCGCGTGCTCTTGTCGAAGTACCGGAGCTACACGCCGTGCCATGTGTGCGGCGGCGCGCGGCTCAAGACCGAGGCCTTGCTGTGGCGCCTCGGCACCAAGGAAGATGCCGACGCGGTGATGGCGCCCGCCAAGCGCTTCATGCCGCAAGGCGTGCAGTGGTCGCGCGCGCAGCTCGAAGCGCTGCCCGGCCTGACCGTGCACGACCTGATGCTGATGCCGATCGATCGCATCCGCAAATTCTTCGACCAGCTCTCGCTGCCGAGTACGATGCTCGATGACGCGCTGAAGCTGCTGCAGGACGAGATCCGCACGCGGCTGAAGTACCTCTGCGATGTCGGCATCGGCTACCTCACGCTCGACCGCCAGAGCCGCACGCTCAGTGGCGGCGAGGTGCAGCGCATCAACCTGACGACGGCGCTCGGCACCTCGCTGGTCAACACGATGTTCGTGCTCGACGAGCCCAGCATCGGCCTGCACCCGCGCGACATGAACCGCATCATCGAGGCGATGCACCGGCTGCGCGACGCCGGCAACACGCTGGTCGTCGTCGAGCACGACCCGGCCGTGATGCTCGCCGCCGACCGGCTCATCGACATGGGCCCCGGCCCTGGCGAGCGCGGCGGCGAGATCGTGTTCGACGGCACGCCCGAGGCGATCAGAAAGGCGGACACGCTGACCGGCGCCTACCTGGGTGCGCGCAAGCACGTCAGCATGGGCATCAAGCGCCTGATGGGTGCGGCCACGCCGAAGCTGATCCTCGAAGGCGCGCGCGACCACAACCTGAAGAACGTGACGGTCGAGTTCCCGCTGCTGCACCTCGTGTGCGTGACGGGCGTCTCGGGCTCGGGCAAGAGCACGCTGATGCAGGATGTGTTGTTCCCCGCGCTGCAGCGCTACTTCGGCAAGGCCACCGAGACGCCCGGCGAGCACGACGGCCTGCTCGGCGCCGATTGGTTGAGCGATGCGGTCTTCGTCGACCAGTCGCCGATCGGCAAGACCGCGCGCTCCAACCCGGCAAGCTATGTCGGCGCGTTCGACGAGATCCGCAAGCTGTTCGCGCAGGCGCCGCTCGCGCTGCAGCGTGGCTACGGCCCTGGCATGTTCAGCTTCAATGCCGGCAACGGCCGCTGCGCGACCTGCGGCGGCTCGGGCTTCGAGCATGTCGAGATGCAGTTCTTGAGCGACGTGTACCTGCGCTGCCCCGATTGCGACGGCCGCCGCTACCGCGCCGAGATCCTCGACGTGAAGATCGACCGGCGTTTGCCCGGCGACGTGATCCGCGACCTGTCGGTGGCCGATGTGCTCGAGCTCACGGTGAGCGAGGCGGTGCAGCTGTTCCGCGATGACCGCGAGGTCTTGCGCGTGCTGCAGCCGATCGTCGACGTCGGCCTCGAGTACGTCAAGCTCGGCCAGCCAGTGCCGACGCTGAGCGGCGGCGAGGCGCAGCGCCTCAAGCTTGCCGGCTTCCTCGCCGAGACCGCGCAGAACGGCACCGCGAGCCGCCAGCCGGTCGCGAAGCGCGGCACGCTGTTCATGTTCGACGAGCCGACGACGGGGTTGCACTTCGACGACATCGCGAAGCTGATGCGCTCGTTCCGCAAGCTGCTCGACGCGGGCCACTCGCTGATCGTGATCGAGCACAACCTCGACGTGATCCGCGCGGCCGACTGGCTCATCGATCTCGGCCCCGAAGGCGGGGACGCCGGCGGCCTGATCGTCTGCACCGGCACGCCGGAAGAGGTCAAGCATCACCCGAGCTCGCACACCGGCCAAGCGCTGCTGGCCTACGACAAGGCGATGGGCTTCGACGGCCATGCCGCCGAAGAAGGCGTGCCGCTGCAATACCTGGTGCGGGCACAGCGCGAGGCGCGCCGTGCGCCGGACGAGAACATCCGCATCGTCAACGCGCGCGAGCACAACCTGAAGTCGCTCGACGTGAGCATCCCGCGCGGCAAGTTCAGCGTCGTCACCGGCGTGTCGGGCTCGGGCAAGAGCACGCTCGCGTTCGACATCCTGTTCAACGAGGGCCAGCGCCGCTACCTCGAATCGCTGAACGCTTATGCGCGCAGCATCGTGCAGCCGGCAGGGCGGCCCGAGGTCGATGCGGTCTACGGCATCCCGCCGACGGTCGCGATCGAGCAGCGGTTGTCGCGCGGCGGCCGCAAGAGCACGGTCGCGACGACCACCGAGGTCTGGCACTTCCTGCGACTGCTGTACGTGAAGCTCGGGCTGCAGCACTGCATCAACGACGGTTCGCCGGTCAAGCCGCAAAGCGCCGAGAGCATCGCGGCTCAACTCTTGCGCGATCACAAGGGCGAGCACGTCGGCCTGCTCGCGCCGCTGGTCGTGAACCGCAAGGGCGTCTACACCGATCTCGCGAAATGGGCCAAGGGCCGCGGCCACACGCATCTGCGCGTCGACGGCGAATTCCTGAAGGTCGACCCGTGGCCGCGCCTGGACCGCTTCAAGGAACACACGCTGGAGCTGCCGGTCGGCGACATCGTCGTCAGCGCCGACACCGAACCCGAGCTGCGCGCGATGCTCACGAGCGCACTCGAGCTCGGCAAGGGCGTGATGCACCTGCTCACACCGCTCGATGGCCTGAAGGGCGCGATGATGGCCGAGACGGCGACCGCGCACATCGGCGATGTCAAGGTGTTCTCGACCAAGCGCGCCTGCCCGACCTGCGGCACCAGCTACGCCGAGCTCGACCCGCGCATGTTCAGCTACAACAGCAAGCACGGCTGGTGCACGACCTGCGTCGGCACCGGCCTGAAGCTGACGCGCGAGCAGCGCAAGGCGTATGACGATTCGATCAAGGACGACGACAACAAGGGCCGCGAGCAATCGTTCCCATCCGAGGAGCAAGAGGTCGAAGGCGTCGAGGATGCGCCGTGCCCCGACTGCGCCGGCACGCGGCTGAACCCGGCCTCGCGCCTCGTCACCTTCGAGTCCGAGTCGATCACGACGATCGCGCAATGGTCGGTCACCGACGCACGCCTGTGGGTCAACGCGCTCACGCTCGCGGGCCGCGATGCGGAGATCGCGCGTGACGTGGTCAGCGAGATCAAGAGCCGGCTCGAGTTCCTCGAAGAGGTCGGCCTGGGCTACCTGACGCTCGATCGCGCCGCGCCGACCTTGAGCGGCGGCGAGGCGCAGCGCATCCGCCTCGCGGCGCAGCTCGGCAGCAACCTGCAAGGCGTCTGCTACGTGCTCGACGAGCCGACGATCGGCCTGCACCCGCGCGACAACCAGGTGCTGCTGAATGCGCTGCAGACGCTCAGCGACAAGGGCAACACGCTGGTCGTCGTCGAGCACGACGAAGACACGATCCGCCGCGCCGACCACATCATCGACATCGGCCCCGGCGCCGGCAAGCGCGGCGGCAACCTCGTCGCCGAGGGCAGCGCGAGCGAGATCAGCAGCAACCCCGCGTCGGTGACCGGCCGCTTCCTCGCGAACCCGCTGGTTCACCCGATCCAGGAACGGCGTTTCATCGAGCCGGTGACGGCGAAGACGGTGCGCGCCGAAAGCGAAGCGAACCGCTTGCTGACGGTGCGCGATGCATCCAAGCACAACCTGCGCAACATCACCGTCGACGTGCCGCTGAAGCGCCTCGTCGCGGTGACCGGCGTCAGCGGTTCGGGCAAGTCCACATTGGCGCGCGACGTGCTGCTCGCGAACCTGCAGTTCATCAACACGCGTGGCGGCCGGCCGAACTGGCAAGGCTGCGAGAGCATCGACGGCTGGGGCTTCATCGACCGCGTGCTCGAGGTCGACCAGACGCCGATCGGCAAGACGCCGCGCTCCTGCCCCGCGACCTACATCGGTTTCTGGGACACGATCCGCAAGCTCTTCGCCGACACGCTCGAGGCGCGTGCGCGCGCCTATGCGCCGGCGCGCTTCAGCTTCAACACCGGCGAAGGCCGCTGTGCCGGCTGCGAAGGCCAGGGCGTGCGCACGATCGAGATGAGCTTCCTGCCGGACGTGAAAGTGCCGTGCGATGTCTGCCACGGCGCGCGCTTCAATGCCGAGACGCTGGCGGTGAGCTGGCGTGGCAAGAGCATCGGCGACGTGCTGAAGATGGAGGTCGACGAGGCGGTCGAGTTCTTCGCCTCGATGCCCAACATCGCGCACCCGCTGCAGCTGCTGAAGGATGTCGGCCTGGGCTACCTGACGCTCGGCCAGCCGTCGCCGACGCTGTCCGGCGGCGAGGCGCAGCGCATCAAGCTGGTGACAGAACTGAGCAAAGTCAGAGACGACGTCACGCGCCGCGGCAACAAGGCGCCGCACACGCTGTACGTGCTCGACGAGCCGACGGTCGGCCTGCACATGGCCGATGTCGAGCGCCTGATCCGCGTGCTGCACCGGCTCGTCGACGGCGGCCACAGCGTCGTCGTGATCGAGCACGACCTTGACGTGATCGCCGAGGCCGACTGGGTCATCGACCTCGGCCCCGACGGCGGCGTGAAGGGCGGCGCGGTGGTGGGCGAGAGCACGCCGGAGGCGCTGGTCGGCAATGCCAGCAGCCACACCGGGGCGGCGCTCAAGCCGGTATTGGCGCGCGGGTGAGGCGGGCGGGTCTGTAACGGCTTGCTGGCAGCGCACCGCGCTGCCGCTTCAGTCTCAGTGCAGACCTTGCATGCGGTTGCCGTTTTTGACGAGACGGGGCGCGCGCTTGTCTTCAGACTTGCCGCAGCGTTTTTGACGGATGGTCGGTCCTGGCCGAGACAACGGTCATGTGGCGCGCTCCATCGCTTTCTCCCCTCCGATGAATCGAACCGCCCCCCTCAACGAGCTCGAGTTCGACCACGACTACGCGGCCGAGCAATTGAGGCGCAGCCACCATCCGCTGCGCCGCTTCGTCAAAGGCTTCTACCTGCGCCGCATCCTGCGCGAGGTGCGCGGCCCGAGCGTCGATTTCGGCTGCGGCGCCGGCCAGTTGCTGCGCCTGCTGCCGCCCGGTTCGCTGGGGCTGGAGGTCAACCCGCATCTCATCAAGGTGCTTCGTGCCGAAGGCCTGACGGTCCGCCAGGCGAAGGGGACGATGCAGGACTTCGATCTCGCCGGGGTCGCCGCGGGCGTGTTCCGCACCCTCGTCATCGCCCACGTGCTGGAGCATTTGCCGGACCCGGTCGCGGCGCTGCATGTGCTGCTGCCAGCGTGCCGGCGCCTCGGCATCGAGCGCGTCATCGTCGTGGTCCCGGGGGCGAGGGGGTTCGCGTCGGACCCGACCCACAAGACCTTCATCGATCGCGCCTTCATCGACGCCAGGCTGCCGATGCAGACGGACGGCTATCGGCGGTCGAGCATCGACTACTTCCCGGGCGCGTGGCCGTGGGTCGGCCGGTACTTCGTCTTCCACGAGATGAAGGTCGTTTTCGATCGCGTGCCGGAGCAGCGCTGACAGTCGCACGGCGCTGATCGCGCAACGCAACAGTCGCTGGTGGGCGGGCGCCTAGAATGCGGGCGGCCCGCAATCGCGGGCTTTTCTCAATTTTCAGGACACAAGACCCGATGGCAACTGCAAAGAAGACGATGACCAAGGCGCCCGCCAAGAGCGCTGCTCCCGCAAAGAAGACCACGACGAAGGCCGCCGCACCGGCGAAGAAGGCCGCCGTCAAGGTCAAGGCCCCCGCACCGGCCAAGGCCGCCGAGATCGCCGTGAAGCCGATCAAGACCGCCTTCAACAAGACCGGCCTGATCGCCCACCTGGCCGATGTGGCCGCGGTCGAGGTCAAGGCGGTGAAGGCCATCATCGCGTCGCTGGAAGCGACCATCCTGGCCTCCGTGCACAAGAAGGGCCTGGGCTCGTTCACGCTGCCGGGCCTGTTGAAGGTCAACGTCATCAACGTCGCCGCGAAGAAGAAGCGCACCGGCATCGACCCGTTCACGAAGCAAGAGCGCGTGTTCGCCGCCAAGCCCGCGACCGTCAAGATCAAGACGCGCGCGCTGAAGAAGCTGAAGGACGCCGCGCTCTGATCTGACAGACGCGCATTACACGTCGACGCCTTCGCGGGCGTCTGGCCGGCCGTGGCACCGAGTGTGTCGCCGCCGGCTTCTTTGTTTGTGTGCCCGCTCAGCGCTTCTGCTGCTGGCGCGTGTGCGCCTGCGCTTCGCCCTGGATCGCGTCGCGCGTCTCGGGGTCGTCCAGGCCGGCGCCCGGGTCTTCTTCGCCGGCCGACGAGTCGGTCGAGACCGCGGGCTCATCGACGCGCTTGCGGGCGCGGGTCGGCTTCGAAGGCGGCTGTACCGCGCCGTGGGTATCGGGAAGCTTGTCCGTGTCGGACGGCTTGTCAGGTGCAGGCATGCAAGCCCCTTTTGCAGCGATGGCGTCAATGCGTGATGAGCTGCGTGGCCGCGATGACCGCATGGGTCGATGCATCGTCCACGCCGGCTTCGGTCGGCGGGAAGGCGTCAGGCACCAGGCCGCCCGACGCGATGAACAGCGATGGTGCCGCATCGACGGCAGGCGCGGCCGCCTCGCTGGCGGCGATCTTGCCGGGCGGCTCGGGCACCGCGACCGAGAGGCACACCAGCGCGATGGCCGATGCAGCCACCATGGCGACCGTTGAAAGACTGGCGAGTGTTCCTGAACGCATGCTGTGCTCCCTGGTGTCGATGGCGACACAGTAGGCCGGTCGACCCGACCCGAGCATCCCTAAGCCGGTGGAATTCGCAACAAAATTCATCCGCAATTCATGGAGCCCGTGTCGCCGCAGCGCCATCCGCACCCCGCTTTCCGCGCTTCGTCCAGCCGGCCCCCGCGCCGCCCTTGACCGCAGCCGAGCCGCGCGCTTACCTTCGCGCCATGACGAAGCCCGCGTCCACCGCCCCGCTCGCCCACTGGGACCGCACCCGCCTCATCCCGACGCGCCGCGAGCTCGCGTTCACCGTGGCGCTCTCGGTGGCCGGCGCGCTGGCGCTCAATCCGATCACGATGAACCCGTTCATCGAGGTGCTCGGCGAGACGCTGTTCGTCGGCATGGTGCTGCTGTTCGGCTTCACGGTCGCGGGGGCGTGGCGGCAGACCTTGCTGCCGCGGTGGGTGGCGCAGGTGCTGGCCATTGCGCTGGGGGCGGCGCTGTCGCCGCTGGTCGTGCAGATGCTCTCGGCGCACGGCGACTTCTCGGCCTTCATCGGCTCGCCCCACAACGTGCGCGGCTACGTGCTGGTGACCTTCGGTGCGGCCATCGTCGGCACGCTGTTCGCGCTCGGCGCGCTGTACCGTGAGCGCGACGCGCAGGCGCGCGCCGAGGCGCTGCAGTTCGCACTCGAACGCGAAACGCTGCAGCGCCAGGCGGCAGACGCGCGGCTGCACCTGATGACGGCGCAGATCGAGCCGCACTTCCTGCTCAACACGCTGGCCAATGTGCAGCAGCTGGTCGAGAGCGGCTCGCCGCGCGCTGCGCCGGTGTTCCGCAGCCTGATCGCGTACCTGCGCGCCGCGATGCCGCAGCTGCACGCGCGGGCCGCGACGCTCGGCGACGAAGAGAAACTGGTGCGCGCCTACCTCGAGCTGATGCTGATGCGCATGCCGGACCGGCTCACGTTCACGATAGCCATCGAGCCGACGCTGCGTGCGCTGCCGTTCCCGCAGATGGGCTTGCTGACGCTGGTCGAGAACGCGATCCGCCACGGCATCGACCCGGGTTGCGACGGCGGGCGCATCGAGGTCGGCGCGCAGCGCGATGCCGGCGGCCGGGTGAACCTGTGGGTCGCCGACACCGGCGTCGGCCTGACCGAAGGCACGGGCAGCGGCACCGGCCTGCGCAACCTGCAGGACCGCCTGCAGGCGCTGTTCGGGCCGGACGCCGGTGTCGCGCTGGCCGAGCAGGCGCCGCATGGCGTGCGCGCCGAGATTCGGGTGACACCGGCCGCGCCATGAGCCGCCGCGCCGGGCCGCCCCAAGCAAGGCGAGCCAGCCGCGGGACGCGGCCGGCACTCCGGCCGTCCAAGCCCGCGCAGGCGGGCTTGGAGCCGCGGCCTCCGTTCCCCCCGGGGGATCGGTCGACGTACTCGTCGATCGAGGGGTTGTCATGAATGCCACCGCACTGATCGCCGACGACGAACCGCTGCTGCGCGAGCAGCTCGCCGCGCACCTGGCGCGGCTGTGGCCCGAGCTGCAGCTGGTCGCGCAGGCGCGCAACGGCCGCGAGGCGGTCGAGCTGTTCGACGAGCATCGGCCGCAGGTCGTGTTCCTCGACGTCCACATGCCGGGCATGAACGGCGTCGATGCGGCACGCTGCATCGGCCGGCGCGCCGAGGTCGTGTTCGTGACCGCGTTCGACCAGTACGCGGTCGAGGCCTTTCGGCAAGGCGCGATCGACTACCTCGTCAAGCCGATCGAAGAGGAGCGCCTGCTCGACTCGGTGCAGCGGCTGCAGGCGCGCCTGCGCGTGGCCGACGACGCGCAGCGGCCCGAGTTCGGCGCGCTGCTCGAGCGCATGGCCGCCGAGCTGCGCTTGCGCGGCGGCGCGCGCCCGCACCTGCAGTGGATCAAGGCCTCGGTCGGCAACGCGGTGCGCATGATCCGCATCGAGCAGGTGCTGTACCTGCGCTCGGATGCCAAGTACACGGTGGTCGCGTGGGAGGGCGGCGAGGCGCTGATCCGCACCACGCTGCGCGAGCTGGCCGATGCGCTCGACCCCGATTGCTTCGTGCAGGTGCACCGCTCGACCATCGTCAACCTCGCGCATGTCGACCGCTTCTCGCACGGCCCCGGCGACTCGGGCGAGGTGCACCTGAAGGGCCGTACCGAGCGGCTCGCGGTCAGCCGCAGCTACGTGCATCTGTTCCGGCAGATGTGACGGCCGCGGCATCGCCGCCGCGGCATTTTTTCACGCGAAGCGCCGGTGCAACGCGGGTGCGTATCGCAATGTTCGCTGGCCTGCGACAGCGCACGCGACACTCTCGCCAACATCTCCGCCATGCCGTCGCGCGACGCGCAGGCCGTAGCGTCCATCCCTGCCCAGAGTCACCTGAATGTCCGAAAAGTCGCATTGGCCGACGACCGCCCCGTTGCCGCAGGGGTCGATGGTGGCGGTGCCGCCGCCCGAGCCCGAGGCGCATGCGCACGACGCGCTGCTGCCCGGCACGCGGCTGGACGAGTTCGAGATCGTCCGCGTGCTCGGCGCGGGCGGGTTCGGGATCGTCTACCTCGCGCTCGACCACGTGCTGCTGCGCCATGTCGCGATCAAGGAATACATGCCCACCGCGCTCGCCGGCCGCGGCCGGGGCGCGATGGTCTCGGTGCGCTCGGCCGCGCTTGCCGAGACCTTCGCGATGGGGCTGGAGTCGTTCTTCAGCGAAGCGCGGATGCTCGCCAGCTTCGACCACCCGTCGCTGGTGAAGGTGCATCGCTTCTGGAAGGCCAACGGCACTGCATACATGGTGATGCCGTACTACGCCGGCCAGACGCTCAAGGAAGCGCGGCGCGCGATGAGCGGGCCGCCCGACGAGGCTTGGCTGCGAGCGTCGATCGAGCCCTTGCTCGGCGCGATCGACCTGCTGCACGGCCAGGGCATCTACCACCGCGACATCGCCCCCGACAACATCCTGCTGCTGCCCGACGGCCGGCCCGTGCTGCTGGACTTCGGCTCGGCGCGCCGCGTCATCGGCGACCGCACGCAGTCGCTGACCGCGATCCTCAAGCCGAACTTCGCGCCGGTCGAGCAATACGCGGACGAGGCCGGCATGCGGCAAGGCCCGTGGACCGACCTCTACGCGCTCGGCGCGACGATGCATTTCGTGCTCACCGGGCAGGCCCCGACACCGGCCGTGCTGCGCGCCGTGCGCGATGCATTGCCCGCGCTCTCGGCGCCCGACAGCCCGCCGTTTGCCGGCGTGCCGGCGAGCGTGCTGGCGACGATCGACTGGGCGATGGCGCTGGCGCCGGAAGACCGGCCGCAGAGCGTGGCGTCGGTTCGCCAGGCCTTGTGCGGCGAGATCGTGCCGCCCCCGCCGTCGACGCGGCACCCCGCGCTGCCGCGGCTGCCGGCCCCTCCGGCGTCGTACCAGGACATCACCCCCATCGGCACGGTCACCGTGCCCGACGCCAGCGCCACGACGGTGCCAGTCGTGCCGCGCGTGGCAGCCGTTGCCGCCCCCGCGCGACACCGCAGCCGCGCCGTGCTCGCGCTGCTGGGCTTGGCAGGTTTGGTGGCAGTCGGCTGGGGCGCGTGGGTGCTGAACGCGCCCGCCGCAGCGCCAGCCGCCGCCGTGGCACCCGCTGCTGCTCCCGACAACAGGCCCGCATCGGCACCGGCCACGCCCCTCGCCGCGACGCAGCGTGCGCATGCGCCGGAGGACACGGTTGCCGCGGCTACCAAGGCGCCGCTCAATGCCGACGCACGCAGCCCGAAGGAGGCCTGCGCCGGCCGCAACTTCTTCGCCCGCGCGATGTGCGTCAACCGCCAATGCGCGATGCCGCGCTGGCAGGCCCACCCGGATTGCGCCGACGCGCGGCGCATGGCCGAAGAGCGGCAACGGCAGAGCGAGCGCTGAGCAGGGGCGCGTGATCGCAGCGCGCTTCCTCGATCCGTGCGCCGCTTCGGTAAAGTCGCCGCATCCCACAGGACGAGCGCCATGACCCAGCCCCACTTCCCCACCGACATCTACACCGAGCCTGCCAACCAGGACGGCGACACGCTGAAGAACCTCGGCCCGCTGCGCGGCCTGGCCGGCATCTGGGAGGGCACGCGCGGCGTCGACGTGAAGCCCAAGGCCGATGGCCCGCGCACGCAGGCCTACGTGGAGCACTACGCGCTGCACCCGATCGACCCGCAGACGAACGGGCCGCAGATGCTGTACGGGCTGCGCTATCACACCTTCATCACCAAGCCCGGCCTGAGCAAGATGTACCACGACCAGGTCGGCCACTGGCTCTGGGAGCCGGCAACCGGCGCGATCATCCACACGCTGGCCATCCCGCGCGGGCAGGTGGCGATGGCCTCAGGCACCGCGACGGCGGATGCGACCAGCTTCGAGCTCGTCGCGACGCGCGGCAGCGAGGTCTACGGCATCTGCTCGAACCCGTTCATCGACTACGCGTTCAAGACCCTCGAGTACCGCATCAAGGTCACGATCAATGCTGATGGCACGTGGTCCTACGACTCGGACACCGTGATGATGATCCGCGGCCAGACCGAGCCCTTCCACCACACCGACCGCAACACGCTGACGCGCATCGGCGAGCCACAGCCCAATCCGCTCGCGCCGCGTCCTGCGGGGTGAGAAGCGACTCGGCGCGTTGAACGGTGAGCGAGCGACGGCTTGCGGCTGCGCCAGGGAAATCCCGACCTTTTGTCGAAAGTCCTTGTTGTCATTCGTCGTGTGTTGGCGGAACTGTCCGCGACCAGCCATCGGAGCACGAACCATGACCATGCGGCAAGAACAAATGACCACCACGGTCTCGATCAGCATAGACGTACCGAACCTCGAGCAAGGGGTAGCCTTCTACTGCGCCGCGTTCGGCTTCTCCCAGGAGTCCGAGCCTGTGCCCGGTGTGGCTGTCTTGCGGGGTCTCAACATCGAGCTGTGCCTGCTCGAAAAGCCTGCCGGCTCCAAGCCGTCTCCGAAGACAAATGACAGGCGCAAGTTCGAGCGTCATTGGACGCCCGTGCATCTCGACTTTCATGTGGCGGATCTCCACGCGTCCCTCAAGCGAGTTGAGGCGCTTGGCGCCAAGCGCGAGCAAATCTTCGACAACCCGGAGCATGGGTCCGCTGCGTTCTGCAGCGACCCTTTTGGGCACGGCTTCTGTCTCCTCGAGCGAACAGAGCATGAAGGGGCCGCGTAGGCCCGTTTGCATCGTCGGTGTCATCTCCCTATTTCCATCTCCCTCCTCATTCAAAACTCGCCGATGGCTGGCCCCGACACTCACTTCTGGCAACAGCGCTACTTGACGCAACAAACACCTTGGGACGATGGCGCCGACGACCCCGAGCTTCTGGGCTGGCTGAGCGATGGCCACCTGAGAGCCCAAGATGCCCCGGTGCTCGTGCCCGGCTGCGGCTCGGGCCGCGACCTGTCGCTGCTCGCGGCACGCGGCATAGCGGTCACCGGTATCGACTACACGCCCGCTGCCGTGGCCCTGACGCGTGAGCGGCTCGCGCGAGCTGGCCTGGTTGCCCCGCTGGCGCAGGTGGAGCATGCCGACGTCCTCAACTGGCTGCCGCCAGCGCCAGTGGGGGCCGTGATCGAGCGCACCTGCCTATGTGCGCTGCACCCCGAGCACTGGTTGCGCTATGCACAGCAACTGCATGCCTGGCTGCTGCCAGGCGGAAGGCTCTTCGCGCAGTTCGAGCAGGCTGCACGAGCCGAAGCGGCCGAGGGCTGGGTAGTGGGTCCGCCGTACCACTGCGACATCAACGCAATGCGCGCGCTCTTCTGTGCCGACCGCTGGGCGTGGCCCGAGCCGCCGTACCCGCGCGGCGCCGAAGGCGACCACCTCACGGCGGTGCTCACTAAGCTGAACGGATAGCTGAGCGATGCCGGGCGGTGCATTGGGGAGCGCTTGCGGACGCTGCATGCCTGCGCCGAGGCGGCGATACCTGCTTGCGTACGCGCATTTGCCCTGATCGCTGGGGTGAGTCCTCTCGGAGGTGACCCTCTCGGAGGTCGCTGCGGGCCAAAGGCGACATATCGACAACACCTTCAACGCAGAGTTCAAAGGTTTGCTGACCAGCAGGATTGCAGTCGCGGCACTGCGGTCCACTGCCAGGAGCCTGCAAGCCGAACCACGCGACGGCCGCCGATCGACGGCAAGCTCCCTGCCTCAGCGCACAGGTCGCAGCCGTTGAATGGCCAAGGCGACGGAAATGAGCCAGCCAATGAGCACCACCACGAAGAAGCGATTGGCCAGCCCGTAGGGCATGCCGCGATGCAGGGTCTTGAACTGCACAACCAATGCGAACACCAGCAGAATCGCGAAAGCGATGGCTGGTCTTCGGTATCCGAGCCACCGGGAATCGCGCCATGAAAGGACGACCGCCGCGAGAGCGGCGGCAACGATGCCGACGACATTGATCATGAAGCTGACTCCATGAATCTCTCCTGATCGCGTCAACGGCCCACCTGGCAAGTCGGTGGGAAAGAGCGCAGTGACGAACAATCCCGCTGCCACCGCTCCGGCATGAGCGGCACTTGAACTGTTCATCGAAACCCTCCCACTGGATGAACGATTTTCAATCAACTCCGGGCCGGCCCAAAACCACCGCAGCGCTTCATGCGCCGTGGATCACCGCGATGGATGGCGACGGCCGCGCCTTGCCTTGCTCAGCCACCCTGGTGTGGCAATGCCGCGCCTGAAGGGCGGCGCGCGCGAGGCGCGCCGGCTGACGCTGCGCGCCAGGCCAGCGGCATCGCGACCAGCGAGGCGACGAGGCCCAGCGCCGCCGCGGCCGTCCAGCCGCCGGCCTGCACGCAGGCGGCCATCGTCGGCGGCCCGAGCAGCGAGCCCGACGCACCGCATTGCGCGAGCAGGCCATTGGCCCGCACCATCTGGCCCGGCGCGCTGGCGAGCTGCGGCAGCAGCGCGAAGGCGAGGCTGGCGAACACGCCGCCGATCATGTTCAGCAGCACCGCCAGGCCGATCGCGACTGCGGCCTGCGGTGCCGGCGTGAAGACGCCGAACAGCAGCAGCGGCGGCAGCCCCAGCGACACCATGATCGGCCAGCGCAAGCCCAGGCCGTGGCGCAGCAGCCAGGCCGATGCGGCACTGCCGGCGATCGCCGAGACCGAGGCCACGGCCGTCCACTGCCCGGCCGCGGGCGCGCTCAGGCCGACCTCGCGCACCAGCAGCGTCGGCAGCAGCCCGAGCACGCCGACCTCGAACAGCGCGAACGCGCCGAAGCCGAGCACCAGGCACCAGACGGCCGGCGTCAGCGCCGCCGCCGCGGGTGCCGGCGGCTCGGTGCGCGCTGTCGGCAGCTCGGCATGCTCGGGCAGGCGGGCGCGCCACAGCACGCCCCACAGAGCCAGCCCGACGAGGCCGCCGGCCGTCATCGCGCCGCGCCAGCCCAGCGTCGCGGCCGTGCCTGCGCTGGCCCAGGCACCCAGCGCCAGGCCGACCGGCACGAAGGTGCTCCACAGCGTCAACGCCAGCCCTTGCGTGCGGCTGCCGGCCGCGCCGGCGTGGTGGGCGATCAGCACCGGCGCGCTGACGATCACGCCCAGGTAGCCTGCGGCCTCGAGCAGCCGCCAGGCGATCAGCCCCGTGGCGCCCTGCGCCCATGCGCCGCCGAGCCCGGCCAGCGCCAGAAGGCCCACACCCCAGCGCAGCGTGCGCCGCAGGCCGAGCCGGTGTGCGAGCAGGCCGGCGGCCGCGCCCAGCGTCGAGCCGCCGAGCTCGATCAGCGAGATCGCGAGCGCGACCGTCGTCAGGCCCAGGCCGAGCGCGCCTGCGATCAGCGGCGCCAGCGCCGACATCTTGCCGAGCTGCGCCGCGGCCAGCAGTCCGCTCAGGTAGAGCAGCCCCACCAGCGGCCAGGGCGAACGCGGGCCGGTCATCGAGCGCCTCGCGCCGCAGCGCTAACATCGCTCACAGCATGTCCACGCTCCTCCAGATCAGCAGCGGCGACGAGCGCGCGCTCGGCCGCTCCTTGCGCAGCTGGCGCGCGCTGCGGCGCATCAAGCAGCTGCACGCGGCGCAGCTGCTGGGCGTGTCGCAGGCCACCGTGTCGCGCTGGGAAAACGGCCAGAGCCCGCCCTCGCTGGACGAGGCCGAGCGGCTGCGCGCGCTGATGGCCGCGCGGCTGGACAGCGCCGCCGACCGCGTGCTGGCGCGGCTGGTGCAGCAGTCGGCCGCGCCGGTGCACTTGATCTGCGACCTGACCCATCGGCTGCTCGCCGCATCGCCCGCGCGCGAGGCCCAGTTCAAGGTGCCGACCAGCCAGCTGATGGGCGCGTCGCTGTGGCGCTATGCGAGCGAGGACATCGTCGTCGCCGAAGGCCAGCTCGCCGATCACGGCTGGTTTGGTCCGACGCCGCCGGCGATCGAGTTCCACACCCGCGCCCGCGAGAGCGACGCCCTCGCGATCCTCGCGTGCGACATGCGCTGGGTGCGCTTCCAGTTGTCGGACGGCAGCTTCGTGCGCCTGGTCGAGACCGTCGCGTAACCCAACGGCGCATCGATTCACGAGGCGCCACCGATGACGTCATCGGCGAGCCAATCGGCCAGCGCCGAGATCGAGTCGCACTGCCGATAGCGCGGGTGCTCGTCCGGCGCCCGGGCGTCCTCGTGCGCCCACACCAGCGGGTACGGGATCAGCACCGCAGCGCAGCCGGCCTCGAGTGCCGGCAGAATGTCCGAGCGCACCGAGTTGCCGGCCATCAACGCGTCTTGCGCTGCCGCGCCGTGGCGGGCGAACGCACGGCGATACGTGTCGGCGGTCTTCTCGCTGACGATCTCGACGCCCGAGAAGAACGCGCCCAGGCCCGAGGCGGCGAGCTTGCTCTCTTGATGGAACATGTCGCCCTTGGTGATCAGCACCAGCGGCGCGATCGCGGCCAGCCGCGGCAGCGCCTCGGCCACGCCGGGCAGCGGCTCGACCGGGTGGCTCATCAGGCCGCGGCCGGCCTCGAGGATCTCGGCCAGCACCGCGGCGGGCGCGCGCGCATCGCTGAGCTGCAAGGCGGTCTCGAGCATCGACAGCGTGAAGCCCTTCGCGCCGTAGCCGTAGGTGCCGAGGTTGCGCCGCTCGACCGCCGCGAGCGCGGCCTCGACCGTGGCCGCATCGGCCCACGGCGCGAGCAGCGTGTTGAAGCGCTCGTGGGTGAGCCGGAACAGGGTTTCGTTGTGCCAGAGCGTGTCGTCCGCGTCCAGGCCGATGATCTTCGGAGTCGTCATGATGGCGCCAGCTTAAGCGCGGCTGCCGCCGATGGCGATGAATGAATTATTCAGTCGAGCATTCAGTCAGCGCCTTGTCGCTGCAGCGCCTGGCGCAGCCGCCGCGTGCTGTCGAAGCCGGCGAGCTGCGCCGCATCGGCGCTCGACGCGCCGCCGGCCAGCGCATGCTGCGCAAGGCCGCGCCGCACGTGCTCGACATAGGCGCGCGGGCTCAGCCGCACATGCGTGTGGAACAGCCGCGCCAGATGGCGTGGCGTGACGTGCGCGGCGGCCGCGAGGCGCTGCGCCGTCCAGTCGGTGCCGGGCGCGGCGCAGACCGCGTCCTGCACGCGGTGCACCGCCGGGTGCAGGTGGTCGCGGTGTGCGAGCAGCGGCGAGCGCTGCGTGTCCTGCGGGCCGCGGCGCGTGAAGGCGACCATCACCTGCGCGACCGCCGACGCGATCGCCGGCCCGCATTCGCGCGTGATCAGGTGCAGCGCGAGGTCGATGCCGGCGGTGATGCCGGCGCTCGACAGCAGCGGCCCGTCCTCGACGAACACGCGGTTCGCCTGCACCGAGGCCGCCGGTGCGAGCCGCGCCAGCTCGTCGAGCAGCTCGTGGTGCGTGGTGACGCAGCGCGTGCCGACCAGGCCGGCATCGGCCGCGAGCAGCGCGCCGACGCAGACCGTCAGCAGCTTGGTGTCGCCGTCGGCCAGGCGCGGCGCGACGACGCGTGCGAGCCAGTCGCGCGCCGCGAGCCAGGGCCGCTGGCGGCGCAGCACCTCGGGCGCGTTGCCGGGGCGACCGAGCACGACGACCCAGCAGCGCGTCGGCAGCTCGGCCGGCAGCGGCTCGATCCTCGAGAGGCTGAGCCCGACCGACGACTCGACCTCGGGCAAGGGGCCGACGAAGCGCATCCGGAATGCCGGCGGTTGGCGCGCGTGAAGCAGGCGCTGGTTCGCGAGCCGGAACGCCTCGGCCGGGCCGGCGAGGTCGAGCAGCAGCGAGTCGGGCAGGACGAGGAACAGGACGTCGATCACGGGCTGTCTTCGGGGGTCATCGCAAGGCCGGCATCATGCCGCAGCCCGCGCGCGCTCGAGTGCGTGCGCCACGCTGCACAGCGTCGCGAAGCGGCCCGCCAGCACGGTCTCGGTGCGCTCGCGGATCGCGGCCGCGCTCAGCGCCGTGCCGGCCGGCGTCTGCATGTCGAAGGTCAGCGTCGCTTCGGTCACGAAGTCGACCTGCCAGCCTTCGTCGCTGGCGTGGCGCGTGGTGGTTTCGCAGCATTGCTCGGTGCGGATGCCGGCGACGATCAGGCGCGTGATGCCGTGCTGGTGCAGCCACACCGACAGGCCGGTGCCGACGAGCGCGCTGTGGCGGTGCTTCTCGATCGTCAGCGCGGCATCGAACGGCGCCAGGCCGTCGAGCGGGCGGATCAGCCCGCTCGCGGGGGCGAACGCGTTGTCGGCGCTGTTCGGGCCATCGGTGTGGAACACGCGCACGATCGGGATGCGCTGCGCCATGCAGCCGCTGATCAGCGCATTGCTGGCGGCGAGAAACGCGGGCAGCTCGTTTTCAGACCAGTACGGGCGGTGTTTGAACGATTGTTGAACGTCGATCAGCAGCAGGGCGGTGGACATCGGTTTCTCCAGTGAAGATGAGCCACGATGATCGATCGGACTCGTGCCAGCGTGGGACCGCGATGCGACGGATCATGACCAGAAACGGACATCATGCGCGCGGGCCCGCTCACCAGGCAGCCGCGAGCGCGGCAGGCGCCGGCGTCGATCAGGCGGGCTTTGGCCGGCCGGCCCCGACGTGGGTATCGTGTTCTGAATATCATCCGACCTTTGGCGCCACAGGAAGCCCCCGACGTGTCCATGGTCCAGCTGGCGCTGAAGCGCCCGTACACCTTCATCGTGATGGCGATGTTGATCGTGCTGGCCACGCCGTTCGCGCTGCTGAAGATGCCGACCGACATCTTCCCGGAGATCGACATCCCGGTCATCAGCATCGTCTGGAGCTACAACGGCCTGTCGGCACAAGAGATGGGCCAGCGCATCTCGGCGCAGAACGAGCGCAGCCTGACGACGACCGTGAGCGACATCGAGCACATCGAATCGCAGTCGCTCGCCGGCATCGCGATCATCAAGGTCTTCTTCCAGCCGAACGCGAACATCCAGACCGCGCTGGCGCAGGTCGTCGCGATTGAGCAGGCCCAGCTGCGCCAGCTGCCGCCCGGCATCACGCCGCCGCTGATCATCAAGTATTCGGCCTCGAGCATCCCGGTGATCCAGCTCGGGCTGTCGAGCCCAACACAGCCCGAGAACGCGCTGTTCGACGCCGCCGTCAACACGCTGCGGCCGCAGCTGATCACGATCCCCGGCGTCGCGGTGCCGTTCCCGTACGGCGGCAAGAACCGGCTGATCTCGGTCGACCTCGACATGGCCGCGCTGCAGGCGCGCGGCCTCGCGCCGGCCGATGTGGTCAACGCGCTGAACCTGCAGAACCTGATCCTGCCGTCGGGCACCGCGAAGTTCGGCGGCACCGAATACAACGTGCGCATGAACGGCTCACCCGATGTGATCGCCGGCCTGAACGAGCTGCCGGTGCGCACCAGCGGCGGCGCGACGACCACCATCGGCGATGTCGCGAACGTGCGCGACGGCTACTCGCCGCAGACCAACGTCGTGCGCCAGGACGGCACGCGCGGCGTGCTGCTCTCGGTGCTGAAGAACGGCGGCGCGTCGACGCTCGACATCGTCGCGAACCTGCGCGCGATCCTGCCGCGCGTGGCGAGCGTGCTGCCGCAGGACATCAAGATCACGCCGCTGTTCGACCAGTCGGTGTTCGTGAAGGCGGCGGTGAAGGGCGTCGTGTTCGAGGCGCTGCTGGCCGCGGCGCTCACGGCCGCGATGGTGCTGCTGTTCCTCGGCAACTGGCGCAGCACGCTGATCATCGCGCTGACGATCCCGCTGTCGATCCTCGCGTCCATCCTGGTGCTGCAGATGCTCGGCCAGACGCTGAACCTGATGACGCTGGGCGGCCTCGCGCTGTCGGTCGGCATCCTGGTCGACCAGGCGATCGTGACGATCGAGAACATCGAGCGCCACCTGCACCTGGGCACCGAGTTGAACGAGGCCATCCTCGTCGGCGCGCACGAGATCGGGCCGGCGGCGTTCGTGTCGACGCTGTGCATCTGCATCGTGTTCGTGCCGATGTTCTTCCTGTCGGGTGTCGCGAAGTTCCTGTTCGTGCCGCTGGCCGAGGCGGTGGTGTTCGCGATGATCGCGTCGTACTTTTTGTCGCGCACGCTGGTGCCGACGCTGGTGATGCTGCTGATGCGCGGGGTGCAGGTCGGCCACGCGCATGCGGGTGACGCGAGCGCGCCGCGGCCCAATCTGCTGAAGCGCCTGAACCTCGCGTTCGATGCCCGCTTCGAACGCGTGCGGCGCGCCTACACGCTGCTGCTGTCGGCGCTGCTGGCGCGGCGCAAGGTCTTCGCGCTCGGCTTCCTCGCGTTCTGCGTGCTGTCGTGCGCGCTGTACCCGGTGCTGGGCCGCGACTTCTTCCCGAACGTCGATGCCGGCACGATCCGCCTGCACCTGCGCGCGCCCACCGGCACGCGCATCGAAGAGACCGCACGCCTGGCCGATCAGGTCGAGGCGGCGATCCGCGAGCTGATCCCTGCGGACGAGCTCGAGACCATCCTCGACAACCTCGGCGTGCCGAACAGCGGCATCAACCTGTCGTACAGCAACGCCGGCACGATAGGCACGCTCGATGGCGAGGTGCAGCTCTCGCTGCGCGAAGGCCACCGGCCGACCGAGCGCATCGTCTCGCTGCTGCGCACCGAGCTGCCGAAGCGCTTCCCCGGCATCGAGTTCTTCTTCCAGCCGGCCGACATCGTCACGCAGATCCTGAACTTCGGTCTGCCCGCGGCGATCGACGTGCAGTTCACCGGCAACAACCTCGATGCCAACGCCGCGCTCGCGGCCGAGCTGACGAAGGCGGTCCGCCAGATCCCCGGCGCCGTCGACGCGCACGTGCACCAGCGCCTCGACGCGCCGTCGCTCAATCTGCAGATGGACCGCACGCGCCTGCAGCAGCTCGGCCTGACCGCCGCGAATGTCGGCCAGAACCTGCTGATCTCGCTGTCGGGCAGCTCGCAGACCGCGCCGGCGTTCTGGCTGAACCCGCAGAACGGCGTGGTCTACAACATCGCGGTGCAGACGCCGCAGTACCGCGTCGATTCGCTGGCTGCGCTGCTCAACATGCCGGTCGGCGCGGCCGGTGGTGGCGGTGCAGCCGGCAGCGCGGGCAGCACGCAGCTGCTCGGCAACCTGGTCGAGCCGACCGCGCTGCGCCAGCCGGCGATCGTCTCGCGCTACAACATCCTGCCGTCGGTCGACGTGTTCGTCAGCGTGCAGGGCACCGACCTCGCGAGCGTCGCGGCCCAGGTCAGCGCCGAGGTCGAGAAGATCCGCCCGAAGCTGCCGCGCGGCAGCCAGCTCGTGATGCGCGGCCAGGTCGAGACGATGCAGGCCTCGTTCATCGGCCTCGGCGTCGGCCTCGCGATGGCGATCGTGCTGGTCTATTTGCTCGTCGTCGTGACGTTCCAGTCGTGGGTCGATGCCGCGATCATCATCACCGCGCTGCCCGCAGCGCTGGCCGGCATCGCGTGGATGCTGTTCATCACCGGCACGACGCTCTCGGTGCCGGCACTCACCGGCGCGATCATGACGATGGGCGTGGCCACGGCCAACAGCATCCTGCTGGTGTCGTTCGCGCGCGAGCGGCTCGCCGCTGGCATCCCGCCGCTGTCGGCTGCGCTCGAGGCCGGCGCGACGCGCATCCGGCCCGTGCTGATGACGGCGCTGGCGATGATCATCGGCATGATCCCGATGGCGCTCGGCATCGGCGAAGGCGCGGAGCAGAACGCACCGCTCGGCCGCGCGGTCATCGGCGGGCTGCTGTTCGCGACCGTGTCGACCTTGCTGTTTGTGCCGGTCGTGTTTGCGGCCGTGCACCGCCGCTTCGCGCAGCGCCACGCCGCGGCCGCGCCGGGCGCGATGGTGTTGGGAGCCGATGGATTGGGAGCTGACGCATGACCGAACAACGCCACGCCGCGCTGGGCATCCACGCCGTCGAAGGCGTCGACGACAGCGAGCTGCTGAAACGCCGCCAGATCCTGCGCCGCACACGCTGGGTTGCGCTCGCCGTGCTGCTGTTGCTCGCGCTCGGCGCCGGCCGCACGATGCTGAGCCGCATCGCCAACGCGAAGACGCTCGAAACCGGCGCGGCCGAGCAGGCCAAGCAGTACGTGAAGACGACGCTGCCGACGGTCGCCGCCGCGGGCCAGACGCTGGCGCTGCCCGGCACCTTGCAAGGCTACGTGCAGGCGCCGATCTCGGCGCGTGCCAGCGGCTACCTGAAGCGCTGGACCAAGGACATCGGCACGCGCGTCGACAAGGGCGAGCTGCTCGCCGAGATCGAAACCCCCGAGATCGCCCAGCAGCTCTCGCAAGCCGTGGCCGCGCGCCAGCAAAGCGCGGCGACGCTGTCGCTGGCCGACAGCACCGTCGAGCGCTGGGAGAGCCTGCGCAAGAAGGACGTGGTCTCGCAGCAGGAGCTCGACGAGCGCCGCAGCGGCGTCGTGCAGGCGCGCGCCAACGTTGCGGCGGCCGAGGCCAATGTGCAGCGGCTGCGCGAGCTCGACGCATTCAAGCGCGTCACCGCGCCGTTCGCCGGCGTGATCACGAAGCGCAGCGTCGATGTCGGCGACCTGATCGATGCCGGCAGCAACGGCGGCGGCCGCGCCTTGTTCGTGCTGACGCAGACCGACCCGCTGCGCGTCTACGTCAACGTGCCGCAGACCTATTCGCAGATGATCAAGACCGGCCAGAGCGTCGTCGTGACGCAGGCCGAGCTGCGCGGCCAGAGCTTCAAGGGCACGGTGGCGCGCACCGCCGGCGCGATCGACACCGCCACGCGCACGATGCAGGTCGAGATCGCGCTGCCGAACCCGAGCGGCGTGCTGCTGCCCGGCGCGTATGTGCAGGTCGCGCTGCCGATGGCGGCGAGCACGGTGCTGCGCGTGCCGACCAACACGCTGCTGTTCCGTGCCGACGGCAGCCGCGTCGCCCTCGTCGACGGCGCCGGCCGCATCAGCCTGCGCAAGGTGCAGATCGGCCGCAACCTCGGCGAAGAGACCGAGCTGCTCGACGGCATCGTCCCGAGCGACCGGCTGGTGCTGAACCCGACCGATTCGCTGGCCGACGGCGACGTGGTCGTGCTCGCGGCGGCGGCGTCTGCGTCGCAAGCCAAGGCCACGCCGTGACTCAGGTGCGACGGCTTACGCCGGCGGCTGTCGCTGCGGCATCGCTGTGCTTGCTGGTCGCGTGCGCGGCCGGCCCCGACTACGTGAAGCCCCAGCTCGACATGCCGGCCGCCTGGAAGACCGAAGCGCCGTGGCGCGCGGTCGCGCCCGACGATGCGGCGGCCAAGGGCCCGTGGTGGCAGCGCTTCGACGACGCGCAGCTCGATCAGTTGCAGGCCCAGGCGCTGGCGAACAACCCGACGCTGGTGCTCGCGAACGCGCGCCTCGCGCAGGCCCGCGCGACGCTGGCCGGCGTGTCGGCGGCGCGCTTCCCGCAGCTCGCTGTCGGCGCGCGTGCGCAGCGCCTGAAGATCTCGGCGAACCGGCCCTTGTCCAACTACTCGTCGCCGAATTTCTCGACCGTGCAGAACGATGCTGCGCTGTCGTTCACGGTCGGCTACGAGGCCGATCTGGCCGGGCGCGTGCAGCGCTCGGTCGAAGGCGCGCGCGCGTCGGCCGAGCAGTCGGCCGCCGACCTCGAGAACACGCGGCTGCTGCTCGGCACCGACCTCGCCGCCGCGTACTTCAACCTGCGCGCGCTCGACATCGAGATCGACGTGCTTACGCGCTCGATCGCGCTGCAGCAGCGCGCGTTCGAGCTGATCAGCTCGCGCCACGACCTGGGCGCGGCGTCAGGCCTCGACGTGGCGCAGCAGCAGTCGCTGCTCGACACGACGCGGGTGCAGGTCGATGTGCTGGCGCGCCAGCGCGGCCAGTTCGAACACGCGATCGCGACGCTGACCGGTACCGCCGCGCCGCTGTTCGCGCTGGCGCCCGAGGTGCGTGCCTTCGTGCCGCCGGCGATACCGGCCGGCGTGCCGTCTGACGTGCTCGAGCGCCGCCCCGACGTGGCCTCGGCCGAGCGCGCGATGGCGGCGGCCAATGCGCAGATCGGCGTCGCGAGGGCGGCGTTCTACCCCAGCGTGCTGCTCGCGCCATCGATCGGCGTGGACAGCCGCACGCTCGGTGCGCTGTTCGATGCGCCGAGCCTGCTGTGGTCGTTGGGCGTGTCGGCGACGCAGACGCTGTTCGACGGCGGGCGTTTGAACGCGAACGTCGACTTCGCGCGCGCCGGCTACGAGGGCACGGTCGCGAACTACCGCCGCGTCGTGCTGACCGCGATGCAAGAGGTCGAGGACGGCATCACCGGCAGCGCGGCGCTGGAGCGCGCGCACACGCAGGCGCTGACCGCCGTCGAGAGCGCGCACCGCGTGCTCGACATGGCGACCGCGCGCTACGAGGGCGGCGCCACGACCTACCTCGATGTGATCACCGCGCAGCAGGCCGTGCTCGTGAGCGAGCGCCAGGCGGCGCAGCTGCTCGGCCAGCGGCTGCTGACCTCGGTGTTCTTGTTCAAGGCGCTGGGCGGCGACTGGCAGGCCGCGCGCGTCGCCGCCGCGCCGGGCGCCTCTTGAACTCGCGCAGATCGCCCAGAACTGGGGCGCATGGCTCCGTGGATGCGGGGCCGCTTGGCAAGGAGCCTCACCATGTCCGCGATCCCTCATGAAACCGTCAGAAGCCGCCTCGAAAACGTGATCGCGTTGGCACGTTTGCTCGACCGCGTCGACACCAGCCCGGTGGCAATCAATGCGGATCAATACCAGGCCTTGGTGCGGCAACTCAAGCTCGCGCTGGCGCAGGAGCTGCCGCACGACGCGCTGCAGGCGGTGCTCGGCGCGCACCCGGCGGCGGCCGAGTTGTACGAGAACCAGCACTATGCGGAATCGGGTCTGTCGCGCTCGTCGCTGGAGCGCTCGGTGAGCTCGGAGATGCTTGCCAGCCAGATCATTGCCCGTGCCGCCGCGCGGAAGTGAGCCCGCCGAAATGGCGTCTGGCTACTCGGCGCGTGCGTAGCGCTTCGCCCGCAGCGTCTTCTTGATCTCCTGCAGCATCGGCCGCAGCTCGCCCGGCAGGCGCAGCGCGACCGCGGTGGTCAGGATGTCGATCACCATCAGGTGCAGCAGCCGCGAAACCATCGGGCTGTAGCGGTCGTAGTCCTCGGGGTGGTCGACCGCGAGCAGGATCTGGTTCGCGCCGCGCGTCACCTGCGCCAGCGGCGAGTCGCTCGCGGTGATCGAGATCAGCGTCGCGCCCTTGCGGCGCGCGATCTCGGCGACGTCGAGCAGGTCGCGGCTGTGGCCCGAGTTGCTGATGATCACCGCGCAGTCGCCGGGCGCGAGCATGGTCGCGCTCATCACCTGCACGTGGCCGTCGCTGACGGCGGTGGCGCGCACGCCGAGGCGGAAGAACTTGTGCTGCGCATCGAGCGCGACGATGCCGGAGTTGCCGACGCCATAGAAGTCGATGCGCCCGCCCTTCGTGCCGGCCTCGGCGAGCACGGCGATGGCGCGCTCGAACGCGTGGTTGGCAGCGTCGTTGCGGTACTTCAGGAAGGCGCTGACCGCGTTGTCGATCACCTTGACGATGATGTCGGCGCTCTTGTCGTCCTCATCGACCGAGCGGTGCACGAAGGGCACGCCTTCGTTGACGCTGCCGGCGAGCTTGCGCTTGAAGTCGGTCAGGCCGTCGTAGCCGACGCTGCGACAAAAGCGCACGACCGTGGGCTTGCTGACATGCGCACGTTCGGCGAGCTCCACCACCGGCAGGCTCGCGAACGCACGCGGGTCGGTCAGCACCAGCTTGGCGACGCGCTGCTCGGCCGGCGGCAGGGCCGGGATCGAGGCGCGAATGCGGTCGAGCATTGCGGGCTACTGCTCTTCCGCCCAGGCGTAGCCGTCGCGCGCGACCAGTGCGCTCGCGGCGGCCGGGCCCCACGTGCCGGCGGCATACGGGCGCGGGCCGGTCGTGTCGCGTTGCCACGCGTTCAACACCGGCTCGACCCAGCGCCAGGCCTGCTCCTGCTCGTCGCTGCGCACGAACAGGTTCAATCGGCCGGCGATCGCTTCGAGCAGCAGGCGTTCGTAGGCGCCGACACGGTTCTCGGCGAAGGCCTTGTCGAAGTCCAGATCGAGCGACACCGGCGAGAGGTTCTCGTGCTGGCCGGTGCCTTTGGCTGCGAGCAGATGCAGCTCGAGCCCATCCTCGGGCTGCAGGTTGATCACCAGCTTGTTCGGCTGGTTCACGCCGGGGAAGATGTTGTGCGGCGTCGGCCGGAAGTTCACGACGATCTGGGCCTCGCGCGACGCGAGCCGCTTGCCGGTGCGCAGGTAGAAGGGCACGCCGGCCCAGCGCCAGTTCTGTACCTCGGTGCGGATCGCGACGAAGGTCTCGGTCTGGCTGCCGACCGGTACCTTGGCCTCTTCGAGGTAGCCGGCCGCCTTCTTGCCCTGCGCGTTGCCGGCGCGGTACTGGCCGCGCACCACGTCGCGCGCGACGCTCTCGTCGGTGAAGGGCTTCAGCGAGCGCAGCACCTTGAGCTTCTCGTCGCGGATCGCATCGGCGTCGTTGCGCGAGGGCGGCTCCATCGCGACCATCGTCAGCAATTGCAGCGCATGGTTCTGGATCATGTCGCGTAAAGCGCCGGTCTTGTCGTAGAAGTCGCCGCGCGTGCCGACGCCGAAGTCTTCGGCGATCGTGATCTGCACGTTGGCGATGCTCTCGCGGCGCCACAGCGGCTCGAACAGCACGTTGCCGAAACGCAGCGCCATCAGGTTCTGCACCGAGGGCTTGCCGAGGTAGTGGTCGATGCGGAAGGCCTGTTCTTCCTTGAACACCGAGCGCACCACGCTGTTGATCTGCTGCGCGCTCGCCAGGTCGTGGCCGAGCGGCTTTTCGAGCACGACGCGGATGCGCGGCTCGTTCAGGCCGGCCACGCCGAGCTGCTCGCAGATCTGCGGGAACAGGTACGGGCTGGTCGCGAGGTAGAGCACGACGGTGTCCGCGCTGCGCTCGCCCAGCCACTCCTTGAGCCGCACGTAGTGCTCGGGCTGCGACAGGTCGAGGCGGCGGTAGTGCAGCAGCTCGGCGAACTTGGCGAACTCTTCTTCGCTCGGTCGCTTCGCGAGCTCGACATCCTGGAAGCGCTCCTTCAGCCAGCCGCGGTACTGCGCGTCGGTCTGCTCGTCGCGCGCGACGGCGAGGATGCGGCCGTTCGGCGGCAGCTTGCCGTGGCGGAAGGCCTGGAACAGCGCCGGCATGAGCTTGCGCCAAGTGAGGTCGCCGGTGCCGCCGAAAAATACGAGGTCGAATGACATGACAAGTGCGCCGCTGACGCGGCATGTAACTTTGTTTCAGTGTTGATGATGCCGAAGTTTCTTGGCAGGGTCAATGCCGCTGTGTCGCCGGCACTGGTTACTTTCGGCAAACAAACTGCATCAGAAGCGGAACATCGCGCGGCGGCTCGGGTTCTAATCCGGCTCTCGAACTCGCCCGGCGTCGCCATGAATCAACTCGACCAGCTCAAGCAATTCACGACGGTCGTCGCCGACAGCGGCGACTTCAAGCAGCTCGCGCAGTACACGCCGCGCGATGCGACGACGAACCCGTCGCTGATTCTGAAGGCGGTGCAAAAGCCCGACTACGCGCCGCTGTTTATCGAGACCGTGAAGGCGCATCGCGGCGAGCCGCTCGAGGCGATCGTCGACGAAGTGCTGGTGCGCTTCGGCCTCGAGATATTGAAGATCGTGCCGGGCCGGGTCTCGACCGAGGTCGATGCGCGGCTGAGCTTCGACACCGCCGCCAGCGTCGCGAAGGCGCACCACCTGATCGCGATCTACGAAGCGGCCGGCATCGCACGCGAGCGCATCCTGATCAAGCTCGCGTCGACGTGGGAAGGCATCCAGGCCGCGCGCATCCTGCAGCACGAAGGCATCAACTGCAACATGACCTTGCTGTTCTCGTTCTGCCAGGCCGTGGCCTGCGGCGAGGCGAGCGCGAAGCTGATCTCGCCGTTCGTCGGGCGCATCTACGATTGGTACAAGAAGAGCGCCGGTGCCAAGTGGGACGAAGCCGCGAACGCCGGCGCGAACGACCCCGGCGTCAAGTCGGTCGCGCAGATCTACACCTACTACAAGAAGTTCGGCATCGAGACCGAGGTCATGGGCGCGAGCTTTCGCAACATCGGCCAGATCCAGGCACTCGCCGGTTGCGACCTGCTGACGATCAGCCCCGAGCTGCTCGCCGAGCTGCAAGCGGCCGACGCCTTGCTGAAGCGCGCGCTCGACCCGCAGGCGGCGCAGGCGGCCGACATCCACGCGCTGACCTACAACGAAGCGAGCTTCCGCTTTGCGCTGAACGACGACGCGATGGCGACCGAGAAGCTCGCTGAAGGCATCCGCACATTTGCGGCCGATGCCGGCAAGCTCGAGAAGCTGATCGAGGAGGTGAAGTGAACGCGCCGCGATGTGATCGCACGGAGGCGTGGGCGGCGCTGCAAGGGCACTTCGAGGCGCATGGCCGCGACTTCGATCTGCGCGACGCATTCGCGCGCGACCCGGGCCGCTTCGACGCGATGAGCGTCGACGCGCCGGAGGTCTTCGCCGACCTGTCGAAGAACCTGATCGACACCGCGACACTGCACTTCCTGCTCGACTTGGCCGACGAATGCGGCGTGGCGGCGCGCCGCGACGCGATGCTGCGCGGCGACGCGATCAACACCACCGAAGACCGCGCCGTGCTGCACACGGCCCTGCGCGCGCCGCGCAACGCGGCGCCGTTCAGCGACGAGGTGCACCAGGTGCTCGACGCGATGCTCGCGTATGTCGAGACCGTGCGCGACACCGCGACGAGCGGCATCAGGCACATCGTCAACATCGGCATCGGCGGCAGCGATCTCGGGCCGCAGATGGTCGTGCCCGCGCTCGATGCCTTCGCGCACCCGGGGCTGACGCTGCACTTCGTCTCGAACGTCGACGGCCACGACATCACGCCGGTGCTGCGCAAGCTCAAGCCGGCCGAGACGCTGTTCATCATCGCCAGCAAGACCTTCACGACGCAGGAGACGATGGCCAACGCGCACGCCGCGAAGGCCTGGTTCGATGCGAACGGCGGCACCGACACCGCGAAGCACTTCGTCGCGACGACGACCAACGTGGCCGCTGCAGCGCAGTTCGGCATCACGACCACCTTCGGCTTCTGGGACTGGGTCGGCGGGCGCTACTCGCTGTGGTCATCCATCGGGCTGCCGATCGCGCTGGCCATTGGCGCCGACCACTTCCGCGCGCTGCTCGCCGGCGCGCATGCGATGGACGAGCACTTCGCGCAGGCGCCCGCCGCGAAGAACCTGCCGCTGGTGCTCGGGCTGATCGACGTCTGGTACCGCAACTTCCATCGGTTCACGAGCCGCAGCGTCGCGCCGTATCACCAGGGCCTGAAGCGCCTGCCGGCGTATCTGCAGCAGCTCGAGATGGAGAGCAACGGCAAGCGCGTCGACCTGAACGGCGAGGCGCTGCCGTTCGCGACCAGCCCGGTCGTGTGGGGCGAGCCCGGCACGAACGGCCAGCACGCGTACTTCCAGATGCTGCACCAGGGCACCGACGTGATCCCGGTCGAGTTCATTCTCGTCAAGCAGCCCACGCATGGCCTCAGCGGCCTGCACGGCCCGCTGCTCGCGCAACTGGACAAGCAGCACACGATGCTGATGGCCAACGGCCTGGCGCAATCGCAGGCGCTGATGCTGGGCAAGACCACCGCGCAGGCGCAGGCCGAGAAGGCGCCGACCGCGTCGAAGGCCCTCGACCCGCTGACGCTCGCGCGCCACCGCACCTTCCCCGGCAACCGGCCGAGCACGACGCTGCTGCTGGATCAGCTCACGCCGCGCTCGCTCGGCGCGCTGATCGCGCTGTACGAGCACCGCGTGTTCACCAGCGGTGCGCTGTGGGGCATCAACAGCTTCGACCAGTGGGGCGTGGAGCTCGGCAAGGCGCTGTGCAACGACCTGCTGCCGCGGCTCGGCTCGGGCGATGCGAGCGGGCTGGACGCGTCGACCGCAGGCCTGATGAAGCGGCTGCGCTGAGCGGCAGGCGTCGTCAGCCGAGAGCAAGCCCGCGCACCGCGCCGAACGCTGCGTCGAGCGCCTGTTCGGCGACACGCGCCTTCCATTCGTCGGTGTCGGTGTAGAACGCATCGCGCGTCTGGCGCTTGATCTGCGCGATCTGCTCGGGCGGCGCGTCGGGGTGGTTCTCGGCCCATTGATCGGCGCGCAGTGCGTCCATCATCTGCATCAGCGGCAGCGTGCCGTATTCGAGCGCGATGCCGGTGTACTCGGCCTGCGCGCATTCCTGGTACGCGGTCATCCACATCAGGCCCTGCAGCGGTGCCGAGGTCGAGCTGCCGTCATAGATGCTCGTGACCTTGTCGCCCCACCACGCGTGGGCGCGCGCCAGCGCTGCGGCGTCGTCGGCGCACGCGAAGATGCGTTCGCCGACGCCGCTCGGGCCCAGGCCGGTGTGCAGGTCGATCCAGCCCAGGCGCTCGCAGCGCGTCGCGTGGTCTTGCAGTACGTGGCGCAAGGTGGTGTGGCTCCAGGTCGGGTTGTGGCCGCCGTAGAAAATGCCTTCCGGGTAGTCGTACTGGCCGCCTGAGATGGCAAGCTGCAGCGCGGCCGCGCCGTGCGTCTCGAGATAGCGCTGCACGACGGCGTTGACCTCGTCGCTCGGCGGCCAGGTCGGCGGCACCAATGCGGCGGCGAGCTCGTCGTAGCCGGGGTTGTGCGGCAGCGGCTGGCTGAAGTCGTGGAAGTTGCGGTTCAGGTCGACGTTCTCTTGCGTCGTGCGGCGCCACCACGAGAAGCCATACGGGTTGAGCGCGTGGATGTAGAGCACCGCGACCTGCGCCTGCGCGGCGGCGCGGCGAAACGGCGCGTCATGCAGCAGCAGCGTCTGCACGCCGGAGCCGCAGAAGCCTTCGACGCCATGGCAGGCACTCGAGACGATCAGCAGCGACTTGGCATCGCGCGGGCCGTCGAGCACGACGTCCATCGCCAGCGTCTCGCCGTCGCGGCCGAGCATCGGGTGCAGCTGCGATTGCACGTCGAGGCCGCAGGCCTCGGCGGCGGCGAGGAACTTGTCGCGCGCCTCGCGGTAGCTTTGCGAGAAATGGCGGCTGGCGTGGGGGTCGGTCATGGTGACGTAAGTTGGTTCAGCGTGCGGTGTTCAGCCACTTCTCGGCCAGGTTCACCCACAGCGTCGCGCCCAGCGGGATCAGCTCGTCGTTGAAGTCGTAGCTCGGGTTGTGCAGCATGCATGGGCCCATGCCGTGACCGCCTTCGCGGTGGCTGCCATCGCCGTTGCCGATCAGGAAGTAGCAGCCGGGCTTCTCGAGCAGGAAGTAGCTGAAGTCCTCGGCGCCCATCGTCGGCTCGAACTCCTGGACGTTATCTGGGCCGACCAGCCCGCGCATGACCTCGGCGGCGAACGCGGTCTCGGCCGGGTGGTTGATCGTCGGCGGGTAGTTGCGCTTGAACTCGAACTCGACGCTGCAGTCGAAGGCCGCGCAGGTGTGCTCGCTGATGTCCTTCATGCGCTTTTCGATGAGGTCGAGCACCTCGAGCGTGAAGGTGCGCACCGTGCCCTGGATCTCACAGCTGTCGGGCACCACGTTGGTGGCTTCGCCGGTGTGGATCATCGTCACCGAGATCACGCCGGCGTCGATCGGCCGCTTGTTGCGCGTGATGATGGTCTGGAAGGCCTGCACCAGCTGGCACGCCACCGGCACCGGGTCGATGCCGTTGTTGGGCATCGCGGCGTGCGCGCCCTTGCCGTGGATCACGATCTTGAACTCGTTGCTGCTCGCGAACACCGGGCCGCTCTTCAACGCGAACTGGCCGACCGCCATGCCCGGCCAGTTGTGCGCGCCGAACATCGCCTCCATCGGGAACTTCTCGAACAGGCCGTCCTTGATCATCTCGCGCGCGCCGCCGCCGCCTTCTTCGGCGGGTTGGAACACGAGGTAGACGGTGCCGTCGTAGTTGCGGTGCTTGCTGAGGTGCTTGGCCGCGGCCAGCAGCATCGCGGTGTGGCCGTCGTGGCCGCAGGCGTGCATCTTGCCCTTGTGCTGGCTCGCGTGCGCGAAGGTGTTGTGCTCGGTCATCGGCAGCGCGTCGATGTCGGCGCGCAAGCCGACGGCGCGCTCGCTGCTGCCGTTCTTCAGGATGGCGACGACGCCGGTCGTGCCCATGCCGCGGTGGATCGGGATGCCCCAGTCGGTGAGCTGCTTCGCGATCACGTCAGAGGTGCGCTGCTCCTCGAAGCAGAGTTCGGGGTGGGCGTGCAGGTCGCGTCGGACTGCAGTGATGGCGGCCGCGTCGGCCAGGATGGATTCGATCATGCGCATGGGGTGGCTCCGTGGCACCGCGGTGGGATGCCCGATCGCGGTCAGTTTACCCGTGGCACACGCAACGCGCGTGCCACGCCACCCTCACGAAAGCGCGGCGATTCTGGCCGCCCAGCGTCAGCGCCGGACCTTGCCGTCTTCGGTCAGCATCGAGAGATCCACGAAGCTCGAGGCCACGTGGTCCTTCGGCCCGAAGTCGACAAGGAAGCCACCGAAGTCGGCCTTCTGGATCGATTCGAGCCCGCTGACGATGGAGTCGCGCGTCGGGCTGCGGCCGGCGCGCTTCAGGCCTTCTGCGAACACCTTGGCGGCCAGGTAGCCTTCCATGCTCGAGTAGTTCGGTTGCGCGTCGCCGCCGGCCTTGCGGACCGCGTCGAGGTATTCGCGCGAGATCGGTGTCGTGGTCGAGAACGGGAAAGGCATCACCTGGCTGATCATGATGCCGTTGGCCTGCTTGCCGAGTTCGTCGGCCAGCGCCTGGGTGCCGACGAACGAGACGTTGAAGAAGGTGCCGCCGTAGCCGGCCTTGCGTGCTTCGCGGATGAACGCGGCGCAGGATTTGTACGCGCTGATCTGCACCACGGCCTCGGGCAGCTTGGGCGTGATCTCCTTCACCGCCTGGGCCACATCGACGGTATTGCGCTCGACCGTGCCGAGCGCCAGGGGCGCGAGGTTCTGCGCCTTCAGCGCGCGCGTCACGCCCTCGAGGCCGGCCTTGCCGTAGGCGTCGTTCTGGTAGAAGACCGCGATCTTCTTCAGCCCGAGCGAGGTGAGCTGCTTGACGATCAGCGCGGTCTCGTCGTAGTACGAGGCGCGCAGGTGGAACACCGACTTGTGGAATGGATCGCGCAGCGCCTCGGCGCCGGTGAACGGGCCGAAGAACGGGATCTTCGCGTCGACCACCAGCGGCAGCGCGGCCAGGCAGGTCGGCGTGCCGACGTAGCCGAACAGCCCGAACACGTCGTCCTTGATGTACTTCTCGGTGTTGGCCTTGCAGCGGTCGGGCTCGTAGCCGTCGTCGGCAACGCGCAGCTCGACGGTGTTGCCGTTGACGCCGCCCTGCAGGTTCAGCGCATTGAAGAAGATGCGCGCGCCGGCGTTCATCTGCAGGCCGAGCTGCGCCGCCGGGCCGGTCAATGCAACGGACTGGCCGAGCACGATGCGGTTGTTCTGCGCGAACGCAGGCAGGGCCAGGGTCGCGCCGACGGCGGCCACGCGCCGAATGGCATCACGACGGTTCATGCAAACTCCTCAACGAGGTTGTGCGGGGGCTCGTCGCGTTGTGTGCGCAGCCTCCGTCTGGGGGTGATCGGGTAAGCCCCGAAGCATAGGGGCTGATGCACGCGGCGTCATCGCCATGTGGGCACCCACACACGTTCGAGAGGATGAACTGTGTGCAATAGTGCACCCATGAACACGACCATTGTCCGTGCGGTCTGCCCGCACGATTGCCCGGACACCTGCGCGATCCGCGTCACCGTGCAGGACGGCAAGGCCATCAAGGTACAGGGCGACCCCGCGCACCCGCCGACGCACGGCGCGCTGTGCACGAAGGTGTCGCGCTACCCGGAACGCACCTACCACGCCGAGCGCGTGCTGCACCCGATGAAGCGCAGCGGCCCCAAGGGCAGCGGCCAGTTCGTGCGCGTCGGGTGGGACGAAGCGCTGGCCGACATCGCCGCCCGGCTGAAGACCATCGCCGCGCGCGACCCGCAGGCGATCGTGCCCTACAGCTACGCCGGCACGATGGGCCTAGTGCAAGGCGAGAGCATGGCGGCGCGCTTCTTCAACCGGCTCGGCGCCTCGCTGCTCGACCGCACGATCTGCTCCAGCGCCGGCGGCGATGCGCTGGCGGCCACGTATGGCGGCAAGATCGGCATGCACCTGGAGTTCTACGCCGAGAGCCAATTGATCCTGATCTGGGGCAGCAATTCGATCGCATCGAACCTGCACTTCTGGACCTTCGCGCAGGCCGCCAAGCGCAACGGCGCGAAGCTCATCTGCATCGACCCGCGCCGCACCGAGACGGCCGACAAGTGCCACCAGCACATCGCGTTGCTGCCCGGCACCGATGGCGCGCTGGCGCTCGGCCTGATGCACGAGTTGATCGTGAACGACTGGCTGGACCACGACTACATCGCGCAGCACACCGACGGCTGGCCCGCACTGCACGAGCGCGCGCTGCAATGGCCGCCGGAGCGCGTCGCGCAGGTCTGCGGCATCACGGCCGACGAAGTGCGCGGCCTGGCGCGCGACTACGGCACCACGCGGCCGGCCGCGATCCGCCTGAACTACGGCATGCAGCGCGTGCGCGGCGGCGGCAACGCGGTGCGCCTGATCGCGATCCTGCCGTGTCTCGTGGGCGCGTGGCGCGACCGGGCGGGCGGGATGCTGCTGTCGAGCTCGGGCTGGTTCAAGCCGGCGCGCGACGACGCCGCGCTGCAAAGGCCCGACCTGCTCGGGGACAAGCGCCCACGCACGATCAACATGAGCACGATCGGCGACGACCTGCTGCGCGAATCGTCGCCCGCGTTCGGCCCGAAGATCGCGGCGCTGATCGTCTACAACAGCAACCCGGTGGCGGTGGCGCCCGAGTCGCCGAAAGTGGTGCGCGGCTTCGCGCGCGAAGACCTCTTCACCGTCGTGCTCGAGCACTTCATGACCGACACCGCCGACCACGCCGACTACGTGCTGCCAGCGACGACGCAGCTCGAGCACCTGGACGTGCACACCAGTTACGGCCACACCTACGTGATGATCAACGAGCCCGCGGTGGCGCCGTTGGGCGAGGCGCGGCCGAACACGCAGATCTTTCGCGATCTCGCACAGGCGATGGGCTTCACCGACCCGTGCTTTCGCGATGACGACGAGGCGCTGGCACGCGCCGCGTTCAAGCCCGAGTACGTGGACTTCGATGCGCTGCGCGCGCACGGCTGGCTGAAGCTGCCGATTGCCGACGCGCCGCTGGCCGAGGGCCGCTTCCAGACTGCGAGCGGCCGCTGCAGCATCGATGCGCCAGTGCTAGGCGTGCCCGATTTCGTCGCGAACTACGAGTCCGCCGCGAGCGCGCCCGAGCTCGCGGCGCGCTTCCCGCTCGCGATGATCTCGCCGCCGGCGCGCAATTTTTTGAACTCCAGCTTCGTCAACGTGAAGAGCCTGCGCGACATCGAGGGCGAGCCCCTCGTCGAGCTGCACGCGCTCGACGCCGCCCCGCGCGGCATCGAGAGCGGCCAGATGGTGCGCGTGTTCAACGAGCGCGGCAGCTACCGGTGCAAGGCGGTCGTGAACCAGCGCGCGCGGCCGGGTGTCGTCAACGGTCTCGGCGTGTGGTGGCGCAAGCTCGGCGCGGCCGGCACCAACGTCAACGAGCTGACGCACCAGCAACTCACCGACATCGGCCGCGCGCCCAGCTTCTACGACTGTCTGGTTGAAGTCCAGCTCGCAGAGCACGCGTGAAGCGCTGGTGGTTGATGGCGAGTCTGAGTCTCGTGGGCGTGGTGCTGCTGGCGGGTGCCAGCGTCTGCCTGACCTCGGGCTGCAGCACCTTGGGCTACTACGCGCAGTCGGTCGGTGGCCACCTGGCGCTGGTGCGCGCCGCGAAGCCCGTGCCCGAGTGGCTGGCCGACGAGCAGACGAGCGCGCCGCTGAGAGAGCGCTTGATGCTCAGCCAGCGCATCCGCGACTACGCCATCAGCGAGCTGCACGAACCAGACAACGCCAGCTATCGCCGCTACGCCGACCTGCACCGCAGCAGCGTGATCTGGAACGTGGTCGCCGCGCCCGAACTCAGCCTGCGCCTGCAGACCTGGTGCTTCGCCATCGTCGGCTGCGTCGGCTACCGCGGCTACTACGCCGAGACCGACGCGAAGGCCTTCGGCGACACGCTGCGCGCGCAGGGCCTGGAGGTCAGCGTCTACGGTGTGCCGGCGTATTCGACGCTCGGCAAGCTGCCGTTCGAGGCGTTTGCCGACCCGCTGCTCAACACCTTCATCAACTACCCCGAGGGCGATCTGGCGCGGCTGATCTTTCACGAGCTCGCGCACCAGGTCGCCTTCGCGAAGGGCGACACGGTGTTCAACGAATCCTTCGCGACCGCGGTCGAGCGCATCGGCGGCGCGCGCTGGCTCGAGCAGCATGCGAGCGCGCAGGCGCGCGAACAGTTCGCACAGGCCGACGCGCGGCGGCTGGACTTCCGCGCGCTGACCGGCCGCTACCGCGATGCGCTGAACACGCTGTATGAGAGCAGCGCGAGCGAGGCCGACAAGCGCGCCGGCAAGGCGACGCTGATGGCGCAGCTGCGCACCGACTTCGATGCGATGAAGCGCGATCGGTGGGGCGGGTATTCAGGGTATGACGGCTGGTTCGCGCGCGCCAACAATGCGTCGTTCGGCGTGCTCGCGGCCTACACCGAACTGGTGCCCAACTTCGAGCGCCTGTTCGAGCGCGAGGGCCGCGATTTCGACCGCTTCTATGCCGAGGTCAAGCGCCTGGCCGCGCTGCCCGAAGATCAACGACGCGCCCAACTTCCCTGATTGACTGACCGAGCGAGGATTGCCCTTCATGCCAGACATCCACATCCACCGCACGCACGCACTCGGCCTGACGAAGGCGCGCAAGGTTGCGCTTCAATGGGCCGAGGACGTCGAGAAGAACTTCGGCATGGAGTGCACGATCCTCGAAGGCGAGACCAGCGACACGGTGGAGTTCACGCGCACCGGCGTGAAGGGCGAGCTGATCGTCGCGGCCGATCATTTCGAGCTCGATGCGAAGCTGGGTTTCTTGCTCGGCGCGTTCAGCAAGACGATCGAAGCCGAGATCGAGAGGAACCTCGACGCCTTGCTCGCGAAGGGCGCGGCGGCTGCCTCGAAGAAGGCGGCGGCGAAGAAGAAGTAGGCCGCTCTACTTGAGGGATTCGATCAGGTCGATGTAGGCCTGCATCGCTTCAATGCTGCTCTGGCCTTTGACCGCGTTCCAGGCGTCCCACTTGGCGCGGCCGACCATGTCGCTGAAACCCGGCCGCTTGCCCTCCGCGTCGCCGCTGCTGGCCTGCTTGTAGAGCGCGTAGATCTTCAGCAAGGTCATGTTGTCGGGCTTCTCGGGCAAGCTCTTCGATTCGGCGACGGCTTGTTCGAACTGGGCTTTCAGATCGGCCATGGTGACTATCTCCCGTGAGTGAAAATGTGCATTGACGGCGTCGATGTTACCCAGCATCTTGCGGCACGACAAAACAACACCTCGAGGAGAAACCCGATGCCCGCAGCAGCAATCGAGCGCATGTCGCGCGTGGACACCGCCTGGCTGCGGATGGACAACGACGTCAACCTGATGATGATCGTCGGCGTCTGGCTGCTGCAGCCCGGCATCGCACATGCGGCGCTGTGCGAGCGCGTGCAAGACAAGCTGCTGAAGTACGAACGCTTTCGCCAGAAGGTCGTGCCCGATGCGATGGGCGCGAACTGGGTGCACGACGACGCATTCGACATCCAGCGTCATGTGCTGCACCAGAAGCTCGACAAAGAGCCCGGCCAGAGCGAGCGCGAGGCCTTGCAGGCGCTGGTCGGCGAACTCGCGAACACGCCGCTCGATCACGATCACCCGCTGTGGCAGTTCCACTTGATCGACGGCTACGAAGGCGGCAGCGCGCTGGTGGCGCGCGTGCACCACTGCATCGGCGACGGCATCGCGCTGATCTCGGTGATGCTGGCGATCACCGACGGCGGCATCGACCCGCCCAGGCGCAAGCCGCGCGAGCTGCCCGAGAGCGATGGCGACTGGCTGTCCGACGCGGTGATGAAGCCGCTGACCGACCTGGCGACCAAGGCCATCGGCATGTACGGCGGCGGTGTGGCCAAGTCGATCGAGATGCTGTCGAACCCGCAGCAAGGCCTGATCGGGTCGGTCGAGATGGCGCGCACCGGTGCGAAGGTGCTGGGCGACGTCGGCGCGATGGCGCTGATGGCCGACGATTCGCCGACGCTGCTGAAGGGCAAGCCGATCGGCCAGAAGCTCGTCGCATGGGGCGAGCCGCTGCCGCTCGATCAGGTGAAGGCGATCGGCAAGGCGCTCGGCTGTTCGATCAACGACGTGCTGCTGGCCTGCGTGGCCGGCGCGATCGGCGCCTACCTGCGCGAGCAGGGCGACGACCCCGCAGGCAAGGAGATCCGCGCGATGGTGCCGGTGAATCTGCGGCCGATGGAAGACGCCTGGAAGCTCGGCAATCGCTTCGGCCTGGCACCGCTGACCTTGCCGATCGGCATAGCCAACCCGGTCGAGCGCGTCTACGCGGTGCGCGTGCGCATGAACCAGCTCAAAGACAGCTACCAGCCGCTGCTCGCGTTCGCGGTGCTTGCAGTCGCGGGCCTGCTGATCAAGCCGGTGCAGGACGGGCTGCTCGGCCTGTTCGCGAAGAAGGCGACCGCGGTGATGACCAATGTGCCCGGCCCGGCGGTTCCGCTGAAGCTGTGCGGCGCGACGCTGCGGCAGACGATGTTCTGGGTGCCGGCCTCTGGCGACATCGGCGTGGGTGTGAGCATCCTGTCGTATGGCGGCGGGGTTCAGTTCGGGCTGATCACCGACAAGAAGCTGTGCCCGCACCCGCAAGCGATCATCGACCGCTTCGAGCCGGAGTTCGAGAAGCTGTTGTTGATGACGATGATGCTGCCGTGGGGCGAGGCATAGACGATGAAAAAGGCCCGCCGATGGCGGGCCTTGTCGTTGTGTCGAGCTTGATCTCAGCGCCGATACGCCGTGAACGTGCTGTCGGTCGGCGCGGCTGCCGGGTCGTGGTAGGTGCCGGTGGCGGTGCCGTGGATGAAGCTGGCGACGCCGCTCGCCGTGACGCCGGTGCCGTCGGAGAACGTGAACGCGCCGGTCGCCGGGTCGGTGATCGTCAGCGTGCAGGCGTAGGGCGCCAGCGTCAAGCGGTTCTGGCAGCTGGTCACGTTGGTCGAGCCGATGAACACCGTCCGCGTGGCGCTCGTGCCGCCCGTGGGGACAAGGTCCCAAGTGCCTTGATATGACGCGGCCGTCAACGCCAGCGGCACCGACGGGTCTTCGGGCGTGATGCCGAGTTGCGTCAGGAGAGCATTCGCGCCGATGGTGTTCAGGCGTGCGGTGTTGGTCACCACGGGCTTGCTCTGGTAGCCGAAGTAGACCAGGCCGCCGCGCTCGACGAAGACGCGCGTGTAGTTCAGCGCGGCGGTCTGCACGGGCAGGTTGTTGAAGCTCATGACGCGCGCGTCGCCCAGTGTCGCGATCGTGTATGAGCCGGTGCCGATCGCCGTGCAGTTGCGCGTCGACGGGTTGAAGAAGCGCTCGCGGCAGGCGTAGTAGGTGACTGCGTTCGCGCCCGTGCCCTTGAACGCGGCGCGCAGCCGGGTGTTCGTCGTGTAGTAGCCGGGTGCCGGTCCGCTGCCGGTCAAGGCCGTCCCGATCGTGCCCAAGCTCACCGTGCTGTTGCTCCACCATTCGTTGGGCACATCGCTGGTGTAGGTCACGTTGCCGTAGACGAAACTGCCTTGTGCATAGACGCAGGGCGTGCCGGTCATCGCGGCGATCAGGCCCTCCAGCGTCGTGCTGTTCGTGCCGTTGGTGTTGGTCTCAGCCGAATTGCAGCCGACGCCGGCCGCCTGCTGGCTCGCGGTGCCACCGGCCGAGACGGCCGCGCTGTACTGCGCCACGACGTTGCTTGTCCCGGCGGGGTTGCCGAGCCCTGCGGGGTAGTAGCTGATCGCCGTGGTCAGTGCGGTGCTGGCCTGATAGAGCAGCGCCGAGCCGGCGGGAAAGCTCGCACTGCCCAGCACCGCGGGGTCATCGATCGTCAGGTTGGTGTAGCCGGCGGCACGCACTTGGGCGTAGACGTCGGCCATGGTCTTGCCGGACACGTCGAACGAGGCCCGCGCGCCTTTGCCTGTCTCGACGCCGTCGCAGAAGTTGTAGACGCTGTTGCCCTGGGCATCGCGCACGCTCGACGTGTTCTCGAAGTTGATCGGGCAATTGACCCAGGCGCTGCCGTTCCAGTGCAGATCGGCACCGCGCAACGGATCACTGCCCGTACCCCACTTCGCGATGCTGCCGCCGACGTTGCGCCAGCGCCGATCGACGTACTTCACGTTGTTGTTCGCATCCGGCGTGTTCTGCGCCGCAGAGCCGGTGAAAACGCGGGCCAAATAGTTCGTCGCGTTCGTGAAGCTCAGGCTCCGCAGGCTGTAGGACGCCACTGGCGACGCTGAAGCGGCGGTCGTGGGCGCTGCGGCCTGATTGTTGATCGCCACCACGGTGGCCAGCGCGGCCGGCGTCAGGCCGGAGGTCGTCACCAGCGTCGTCGCCGCGGCCAGTAGCGCCGCTTCCTTGGCGGCCGGCGCCGTGGCGGCAAGCACCGCCGGGTCGCTCAAGGCGGTGACGAGGTCCGGGAGAAGCTCGAGCAGCTTCTTCTGGATCGCCTTGTCGAGGTCGGCCTGCGTGATCGTCGTGCCATCGATCGCGGTCGTGCCGACGGTGCTGGCGATCGTGCTGGCCTGCTGCTGCGTCGTCACGACCACCATGCGCGCGACGGTCGCGGCGCTCGGGCTGCCATCGGTCGGGGCCGCGACCTTGGTGAAGTCCTGGAACAGCGAGACGGTCAGGCCGGTCGCATCTTGCACGGCCTTGGCGGCCGCTGCGGTGGTGGTGCCCGTGCTGGCGACGGTCTGCTGCACGAGCGTGGTCAGCGGGCTCACGACGCCGGTCTGATCGGCCGGCGCCGACATCGTGTAGGCCACGGTCACCGGGCCGTTGTCGGCATCGACCGCATCGGTGCCGACGACGGCGACGATCGGGTATTTGCCGACATCGGCATTCGGCACCGCGAGCGTCACCGTGCCTGCGGCATCGGTCTTGCCCTGAACCTCATCGCTGTCGCACTTGCCGTTGCTGTTCTTGTCGAGGCAGACGACGGCGTTCTTGATGGCGCCGTCGACCACCGTGGTACTCACGTTGGTGGTCGTCGCGACGGGCGTGGCGGCGGTGTCGCTGCCGCCACCACCGCCGCCGCAGCCGGCGATCGCCAGCAGCAAGGCTGCGCTGCAGCATGTCAGTTCGAGTCGAAAATTGTTCATGAGCATCCCTGTTGATGGTTTTTCTGATCTTGGCCTGGACCGATGACGCGTGTATCGGCGCGGCCGAGCGCGAGTATTTGCGAGTTCAGCGGCGCGCGCACGTGCATTTCGCACACAAGACTTCAGCCGCCTCCCGGCGGTGAGGCCTGCGTCGGCGCGATCAGTCTTCGAGTTCGGCCTTGGCCATCTCCACGTCGAGCCGCTCCATCGCATCCATCGGCTCGCAGGCGGCGGCGTCCTCATAGAGCTGAGTCGCTTCTTTCATCTTCTTCTCGCCCTCGAGCATCACGAGCCCGTTTGCGTACTCGACCATCGCGATCGCCGACGCCGGGTTCAGCTTCAACGCGGTCTTGAACATCGACAGCCCGGCGTCCTTGCTCGCGCCCTGGGTGCGGCCGAGCAGCGAGCCGACCTTGTCGATGACTTCGGCATGGAAAGCGCCGAGTGCGATGTGCGCATCGGCGTGCTTGGGCGCGAGCTTGATGGCCGTCTCGAGCGCGCTCTTGACCTTGCTGCCCAGGCCTTGCGCGAGCGCCTTCGCGATGCTGATGCCCTGGCTGTAGCGGCCGAGCGCGTAGGCCATCAGGTAGTGCGCGTTGGCGTTCTTCGAGTCGGCGGCGATCTGCGCCTCGGCGCGTTCGGCGACTTCCATGAAGAGCGCGAGCTTGGTCTTCTCGCTCTTCTCGAGGTAGTTTGCGTAGATCGCCTGCGCCTTGTTCGCGACCGTGATGCCTGCGCTGCCGGCCTTCAGCCCGGCCTCGACTGCCTTTTGGAATTCACCGGCATGGAACAGCCCCCAGGCGGCCAGCGCCTTCGCGTCGGTGGGCAGCGGCTCGGCGTCGCCAGCGTGCAGACGCGCCCAGTGCTTCTTCAGCGCCGCGGCATCAAAGGTGTACTCGGCGGCGTCGTGCGGGAAGGCGGTCCATTTGGCCATTTGTCAGTCTCCTTGGGTGTAGTTGCCGACCAGCGCATGCAGGTGCTCGCGCTGGTCGGGTTCGAGATAGGGCGAGAGCAGGCTGAGCACGTGGAACGCGCCGCGCATCAACGCCGCGCCGGCGCTCGCGGGTTCGAGTGCGTTGCGCGGGTCGCGCACGTACTCGAAGCTCAGCCAGTAGGTGAGCACGACCACCATCGCGGTCGCGACCGGCATCACGTCGCGCGGCGCGATGTTGACGGCGTTGCCGCGACCCAATCCGGCGAGCATGCCTTGCACGGCTTGGGTCTTGTTCTTCAGCACGAACTGGAAGTGCGTCTCGAGGCGGCGGTTCTTCGAGAGCAGGTCGTTCAGGTCGCGGTACAGAAAGCGGTACTGCCAGATCAGCTCGAACAGCATGTGCATGAACAGCCAGGCGTCCTCGACATTGCTGACCTCGTCGGCCGCGCGCAGCAACTCGGTGAGTGCGCGCTCGTAGCGGTCGAACAGGTTGTTGATCAGCTCGTCCTTCGCGGGGTAGTGGTAGTACAGGTTGCCGGGGCTGATGCCGAGCTCGGCCGAGATCAGCGTCGTCGACACGTTGGGCTCGCCGAAGCGGTTGAACAGTGCAAGCGTGACCTCGAGGATGCGCTCGGCGGTTCGCCGCGGTGCTCGTTTGGTTTGCGTGGTCATCGTGTCGTGTGCGTCCCCGGCGGGCAATCTAGCATCAAGTGCAACGAGGGCCCATCGGCATTGGCACTACGCAAGCAGGTGCTGAAATGCCTGCCTACAATCGCGGCCTTCATGCCCAGCACGCCCGCCATTTCATTTCAGAACGTCGGCAAGACGTACAGCGGCGCCCGTGGCGCAGTCAAGGCGCTGGACGATGTGAGCTTCGACGTCGCCAAGGGCGAATTCTTCGGCCTGCTCGGGCCGAACGGTGCCGGCAAGACGACGCTGATCAGCATCCTCGCCGGGCTGGCGCGGGCCAGCAGCGGCCGCGTGCTGGTGTACGGCCACGACGTGGTCAGCGACTACGCAGCGGCGCGGCGTGCGCTCGGCATCGTGCCGCAGGAGCTGGTGTTCGACCCGTTCTTCAGCGTGCGCGAGGCGCTGCGCCTGCAGGGCGGCTACTTCGGCGTGCATGACAACGACGACTGGATCGACGAGCTGCTCGCCAACCTCGGCCTGACCGACAAGGCCGACGCGAACATGCGCCAGCTCTCGGGCGGCATGAAGCGCCGCGTGCTGGTCGCGCAGGCGCTGGTGCACCGACCGCCGGTGATCGTGCTCGACGAGCCGACCGCGGGCGTCGACGTGGAACTGCGTCAGACCTTGTGGCAGTTCGTGGCGCGGCTGAACAAGGAAGGCCACACGGTGCTGCTGACGACGCACTACCTCGAAGAGGCCGAGGCGCTGTGCGGCCGGCTCGCGATGCTGAAGCAGGGCCGGGTCGTCGCGCTCGACCGCACGTCCGCGCTGCTCGCCGGCACCGCGAGCACGATGCTGCGCTTCAAGATGGATGCAAAGCTGCCGGCCTCGCTCGCGGCGCAGTCGCGCGTCACCGGGCGCATCGTGCAGATCACGGCGCACGACGCGCACGAGGTCGAGACCATCCTCGGCGTGCTGCGCAACGCCGGTTGCCAGCCCGAGGATCTGGAGATCGGCCGCGCCGACCTCGAGGACGTGTTCCTCGAGATCATGCAAGGGGCGACCGCATGAACGGCGCACTCGCGGGCACCAAGGCGCTGCTCTACAAAGAGGTGCTGCGCTTCTGGAAGGTCAGCTTCCAGACCGTGGCCGCGCCGGTGCTGACGGCGATCCTGTACCTGCTGATCTTCGGCCACGTGCTCGAGGACCACGTGAAGGTCTACGGCACGGTCGGCTACACGAGCTTTCTGATCCCCGGCCTGGTGATGATGAGCGTGCTGCAGAACGCGTTCGCGAACAGCAGCTCGTCGCTGATCCAGAGCAAGATCACCGGCAACCTGGTGTTCGTGCTGGTCTCGCCGCTGTCGCACTGGGCCTGGTTCGTCGCCTATGTGGGCGCGTCCATCGTGCGCGGCGTGGCCGTGGGCCTGGGCGTGCTCGTCGTGACCGTGTGGTTCGCGCCGTTCCAGTTGGCGCAGCCGCTGTGGGTCGTCGCGTTCGCGGTGCTGGGCGCAGCGATGATGGGCGCGCTCGGGCTGGTCGCCGGCTTGTGGGCCGAGAAGTTCGATCAGATCGCAGCGTTCCAGAACTTCATCATCATGCCGATGACGTTTCTGTCGGGCGTCTTCTACTCGGTCGGCTCGCTGCCGCCGTTCTGGAAGGCGGTCAGCCACCTGAACCCGTTCTTCTACATGATCGACGGGTTTCGCCACGGCTTCTTCGGCGTCAGCGATGTGTCGCCGTGGGCGGGCCTGGCGGTCGTGGGCGTGAGCCTGGCGGTGGTTTGTGCGCTCTGTCTTCATCTGCTGAAGATCGGCTACAAGATCCGCCATTGATTTCGGTTCTAGAATCGGGCCACCATGTCAGACCCCACGCCCGCCGACGTTCAAGCCTTCATCGAGAAGGGCTTGGCCTGCGAGCACGTCGACGTGGAGGGCGACGGCCGGCACTTCTTTGCGACCATCGTCTCGGCCGAATTCGAAGGCACGAGCCGCGTCACGCGCCAGCGGCGCGTCTACCAGGCGCTGGGCGATAGAATGCGCGAGCAAATCCACGCCCTGTCGATGAAGACGCTGACACCGGCCGAGTGGGCCGCCAGCCCGCAACCGGCCACCACCCACCACCACTGAACCCGCCGCAGTGCTCACTGCGGCTGGCGAACTCGCGCCAGCGGGTTCCCGAGTCGTGTGGGCACTTGGCGCCAAGCCCAAGCTCATGGACAAACTCCTCATTCGCGGCGGCCGCCAGCTCAACGGCACGGTCACGATCTCGGGCGCGAAGAACGCCGCGCTGCCCGAGCTGTGCGCCGCGCTGCTGACCGCCGAGCCGGTGACGCTGCGCAACGTGCCGCGCCTGCAGGATGTGAGCACCGCGCTGAAACTGCTGCGCAACATGGGCGTGACCATCGACCGCGCCGAGGCGACGCCCGAGGTGATCACGCTGAACGCCGGCGAGCTGCGGTCGCGCGAGGCGCCGTACGAGCTCGTGAAGACGATGCGCGCGTCCATCCTCGTGCTTGGGCCGCTGCTGGCGCGCTTCGGCGAGGCGCGGGTGTCGCTGCCCGGCGGCTGCGCGATCGGCTCGCGGCCGGTGGACCAGCACATCAAGGGTTTGCAGGCGATGGGCGCCGAGATAGCGGTCGAGCACGGCTACATCGTCGCAAAGGCCGCGCGCCTGAAGGGCACGCGCATCACCACCGACATGGTCACCGTGACCGGCACCGAGAACCTGCTGATGGCCGCGACGCTCGCCGAGGGCGAGACGGTGCTCGAGAACGCCGCGCAAGAGCCCGAGATCCCCGACCTGGCCGAGATGCTGATCGCGATGGGCGCGAAGATCGAAGGCCACGGCACCAGCCGCATCCGCATCGAAGGCGTGGAGCGCCTGCACGCCGTGTCGCACGCCGTGATCCCCGACCGCATCGAGACCGGCACCTTTCTGTGTGCGGTGGCCGCAGCGGGCGGCGACGTGACGCTCACGCACGCGAACGCGCGCCACCTCGACACCGTGATCGAGAAGCTGCGCGAAGCCGGCGCGACCGTCGAGGCCGGCGACGACTGGATCCGCGTGGCGAGCAGCGGCCGCTTGCGCCCGGTGAGCTTTCGCACCAGCGAATACCCCGCGTTCCCGACCGACATGCAGGCGCAGTTCATGACACTGAACTGCATCGCCGACGGCAGCTCGGTCGTCACCGAGACGATCTTCGAGAACCGCTTCATGCACGTCAACGAACTCGTGCGCCTGGGCGCCAAGATCGACGTGGACGGCCACACGGCCGTGGTGCACGGCGTGCCCCGGCTGTCGGGCGCGATCGTGATGGCGACCGACCTGCGGGCCTCGGCCAGCCTCGTGATCGCCGGGCTGGTCGCCGAGGGCGATACGGTCGTCGACCGCATCTACCACCTCGACCGCGGCTACGACCAGATGGAAGCCAAGCTGCGCGGCATCGGCGCCGACATCGAGCGAGTCAAGTGAGCGGCGACATGATCACCTTCGCGCTGCCGAAAGGCCGCATCTTCGACGAGATCATGCCGCTGCTCGAGGCCGCGGGCATCCAGGTTGCCGAAGACCCCGAGAAGACGCGCAAGCTGATCATCGGCACCAGCCGGCCCGACGTGCGCCTCGTGATCGTGCGTGCCTCCGACGTGCCGACCTATGTGCAGTACGGCGGCGCCGACCTGGGCGTGGTCGGCAAGGACACGCTGCTCGAGCACGGCGGCGAGGGCCTGTACCAGCCGCTGGACCTGAACATCGCGAAATGCCGCATGAGCGTGGCGGTGCGCCACGACTTCGACTACGCCGGCGCGGTGAAGCAAGGTTCGCGCATCCGCGTCGCGACCAAGTACATCCAGATCGCGCGCGACCACTTCGCGGACAAGGGCGTGCACGTCGACCTGATCAAGCTCTACGGCTCGATGGAGCTGGCGCCGCTGACCGGCCTGGCCGATGCGATCGTCGACCTGGTCTCGACCGGCAGTACGCTGCGCGCGAACCACCTGGTCGAGGTCGAAGAGATCATGCAGATCTCGTCGCGCCTGATCGTCAACCAGGCGGCATTGAAGCTCAAGCGCGAGCCCATCCGCGGCATCATCGATGCATTCGCGGCGGCGGTGGGGCCACTGCCATGAGCGGCTCGATGAGCGTGAACATGCGCCAGCTCGCGACCGGCGCCGCCGACTTCGAGACCGAATTCCAGCGCGTGCTGCACTGGTCGGCCGAGACCGACCTCGCGATCGAAGAGCGTGTCGGCACGATCCTGGCGGATGTGCGCGCGCGCGGCGATGCGGCGGTGCTCGAGTACACGCAGCGCTTTGATGGCGTCAGCGCCGCGTCGCTGGCCGAGCTGGAGATCCCGCGCCGCGAGTTGCTCGCCGCGCTGGCCGCGATCCCGTCGGCCCAGCGCGCCGCGCTCGAAGCCGCTGCACAGCGCGTGCGCAGCTACCACGAGCGCCAGCTCGACGCCTGCGGCCGCTCGTGGAGCTATCGCGATGCCGACGGTACGCTGCTCGGCCAGAAGGTCACGCCGATCGATCGCGTCGGCATCTATGTGCCCGGCGGCAAGGCGACGTATCCGTCCAGCGTGCTGATGAACGCACTGCCGGCCAAGGTCGCCGGTGTCGGCGAGATCATCATGGTCGTGCCGACGCCGCAGGGTGTGCGCAACGCGATGGTGCTGGCGGCGGCGGCGATCGCCGGTGTCGACCGCGCGTTCGCGATCGGCGGCGCGCAAGCGGTGGGCGCACTCGCCTTCGGCACGGCCACGGTGCCGGCGGTGCACAAGATCACCGGCCCGGGCAATGCCTACGTGGCGAGCGCGAAGCGCCGCGTGTTCGGCCAGGTCGGCATCGACATGATCGCCGGGCCGAGCGAGATTCTCGTGCTGGCCGACGGCACGACGCCGGCCGACTGGGTCGCGATGGACTTGTTCAGCCAGGCCGAGCACGACGAGATGGCGCAGAGCATCCTGCTGTGCCCGGATGCCGCCTACATCGCCGAGGTCAAGGCCGCGATCGACCGGCTGCTGCCCGAGATGCCGCGCCGCGACGTGATCCGCGCGTCGCTTGAAGGCCGCGGCGCGCTGATCCACACGCGCAGCATGGAAGAGGCTTGCGAGATCAGCAACCGCATCGCGCCCGAGCACCTCGAGGTCAGTTCGCGCGACCCGCAGCGCTGGGAGCCGCTGCTGCGCCACGCCGGCGCGATCTTCCTCGGTGCGTTCACGAGCGAGAGCCTGGGCGACTACTGCGCCGGGCCGAACCACGTGCTGCCGACCGCGGGCACCGCGCGCTTCTCGTCGCCGCTGGGCGTGTACGACTTCCAGAAACGCAGCAGCCTGATCGAGGTCAGCGAGGCCGGCGCGCAGCAGCTCGGCCCGATCGCGGCCGAGCTGGCGTATGGCGAAGGCCTGCAGGCGCATGCGCGCGCGGCCGAAATGCGTTTGACGACGACACCAACCAAGAAGGACACCTGATGGGCACGCTGGACGATCGGCTGAAGAAATTGGTTCGCCAGGACATCCAGTCAATGCATGCCTACGCGATCCAGCCCAGCGCCGGGCTCGTGAAGCTCGACGCGATGGAGAATCCGTTCCGCCTGCCCGAGCATCTGCAACATGCACTCGGCGAGCGCCTGGGACGCGTCGCGATCAACCGCTACCCGGCCGGCTGCGTGGCCGACGTGATCGCGGCGCTGTCGAGCTATGTGAAGATGCCCGCCGGCTGCAAGCTGATGCTGGGCAACGGCTCGGACGAGCTGATCTCGCTGCTCGCGCTCGCCTGCGACGTGCCGGGGGCGACGATCCTCGCACCGCTGCCCGGCTTCGTGATGTACGAAATGTCGGCCAAGCTGCAGGGGCTGAAGTTCATCGGCGTGCCAACCACGGCCGACTTCGAGCTCGACGAGGCCGCCATGTTGGCGGCGATCGAGACGCACCGCCCGGCGATCACCTACATCGCCTACCCGAACAACCCGACGGCCAACCTGTTCAACGAGGCGACGGTGGAGCGCATCGTCGCGGCGGTCGGCCGCCACAACGGCCTGGTCGTGTTCGACGAGGCCTACCAGCCGTTCTCGTCGCGCAGCTGGATGGGCCAGGTCGCGCAGCACGAGCACGTGTTGGTGATGCGCACGCTGAGCAAGTTCGGCCTGGCCGGCGTGCGACTGGGCTACATGGTCGGCGCGGCCGCGTTGATCGACGAGATCGACAAGGTGCGCCCGCCGTACAACATCAGCGCGCTGAACGCCGAGGCGACCTTGTTCGCGCTCGAGCATGCGGATGAGTTCGCGGCGCAGGCCGAAGTGCTGCGCGCCGAGCGCGAGCGGCTGCAGCGCGCGCTGAAGACGATAGACGGGATCACGCCGTTCACTAGCGAGGCCAACATGATCCTGGTGCGTGTGCCCGATTCGAAGAAGGCCTTTGAGGGCATGCGTGAGCGCGGCGTGCTGGTCAAGAACGTCGCCGGGTTGCACCCGCTGCTCGCCAACTGCCTGCGCCTGACGGTCGGCACGCCCGACGAAAATACGCTGATGATCGATGCGCTGAAAGCGAGCCTGTGATGAGCCCGATCTCGACCACCGCGCCGCGCGCGGCCGATGTGACCCGCAATACCGCCGAGACGCAGATCCGCGTCGTGCTCAACCTCGATGGCACCGGTGTCGCCAAGTTCGCGACCGGCATCGGCTTCTTCGACCACATGCTGGACCAGGTCGCGCGCCACGGCCTGATCGACCTCGACATCGACGCCAAGGGCGACCTGCACATCGACGGCCACCACACCGTCGAAGACGTCGGCATCACCTTCGGCCAGGCGATCGCGAAAGCCGTGGGCGACAAGAAGGGCTTGCGCCGCTATGGCCACGCCTACGTGCCGCTCGACGAAGCGCTGTCGCGCGTCGTGATCGATTTTTCGGGCCGGCCGGGGCTGCACATGCGCGTGGACTTCAAGAGCGGCATGATCGGTGCACTCGACACGCAGCTGGTCTACGAATTTTTCCAGGGCTTCGCGAACCACGCCGGCGTGACCTTGCACATCGACAACCTGCATGGCGACAACGCCCACCACCAGTGCGAGACGATCTTCAAGGCCTTCGCGCGGGCGCTGCGCATGGCGCTCGAGATCGACCCGCGCGCTTCGGGCGTGATTCCCTCGACCAAAGGCAGTCTTTGAAATGAAACGGATCGTTGCCGTCGTCGACTACGGCATGGGCAACTTGCGCTCGGTGTCGCAGGCGGTGATGCATGTCGCACGCGATTCGGGCGTCGAGGTGATCGTCACGTCGAAGCCCGACGAAGTCTATGCCGCCGAGCGCATCGTGCTGCCGGGCCAGGGTGCGATGCCCGACTGCATGCGCGAGCTGCGCGATTCCGGCTTGCAAGAGGCCGTGCTGCATGCCGCGGCCCACAAGCCGATGATGGGCGTTTGCGTGGGCATGCAGATGCTGCTGTCGCGCAGCGAAGAAGGCCCGACCGACGGTCTGGGCCTGATCGACGGCGACGTGCGCAAGTTCCGGCTCGACGGCCGGCTGCAGCCCGATGGCAGCCGCTTCAAGGTGCCGCAGATGGGCTGGAACCAGGTCATCCAGGCGCGCCCGCACCAGATCTGGGCAGGTGTGCCCGACGCTTCGTATTTCTATTTCGTGCACAGCTTCTATGCCCAGCCGTCCGACCCGCGCCACAGCGTCGGCGAAACTGATTACGGTGCGCGCTTTACCTGCGCGCTGGCACGCGATAATATTTTCGCGACCCAGTTCCACCCCGAGAAGAGCGCCGAGCATGGCTTGACGCTCTACAGAAACTTCCTCCACTGGAACCCCTAAGCTGGTTCCTTCAAGCGCACGTCTCGCCTCACGGCCATGCTTTTGATTCCTGCGATCGACCTGAAAGACGGTCACTGTGTGCGCCTTCAGCAAGGCGACATGAATGTTTCCACGACGTTCGGCGAAGACCCGGCACTGATGGCGAGGCGCTGGGTCGATGCCGGCGCGCGCCGCCTGCACCTCGTCGACCTGAACGGCGCGTTCGCCGGCAAGCCGATCAACGAGGGCGCGATCAAGGCGATCCTCGCCGAGGTCGGCGACGAGATTCCGGTCCAGCTCGGCGGTGGCATCCGCGATCTCGACACCATCGAGCGCTACCTTGACGACGGCCTGAGCTACATCATCATCGGCACCGCCGCGGTCAAGAACCCGGGCTTCTTGCGCGACGCCTGTTCTGCGTTCGGCGGCCACATCATCGTCGGGCTCGACGCGAAGGACGGCAAGGTCGCCACCGATGGCTGGAGCAAGCTCACCGGCCATGAAGTCATCGACCTGGCGAAGAAGTTCGAGGACTACGGCGTCGAAGGCGTGATCTACACCGACATCGGCCGCGACGGCATGCTCAGCGGCATCAACATCGATGCGACGGTCAAGCTGGCGCAGGCGCTGACGATCCCGGTGATCGCATCGGGTGGCCTGAGCAACATGGCCGACATCGACAAGCTTTGCGCCGTGCAGGACCAGGGCGTCGCCGGCGTGATCTGCGGCCGTGCGATCTACAGCGGCGACCTCGATTTCGCGTTGGCACAAGCGCGTGCCGACGAACTCAACGGCAACTGATGCTCGCCAAGCGGATCATTCCCTGCCTCGATGTCACCGGCGGGCGCGTCGTCAAGGGCGTCAACTTCGTCGAGCTGCGCGATGCGGGCGACCCGGTCGAGATCGCGGCGCGCTACAACGACCAGGGTGCCGACGAGCTCACCTTCCTCGACATCACCGCGACCAGCGATGGCCGTGACCTGATCCTGCACATCATCGAGGCGGTCGCCTCGCAGGTGTTCATCCCGCTCACCGTCGGCGGCGGTGTGCGCACGGTCGAAGACGTTCGCCGCCTGCTCAATGCAGGTGCCGACAAGGTCAGCTTCAACTCGGCCGCGATCGCGAACCCACAGGTGATCCGCGATGCGTCGCAGAAGTACGGCGCGCAGTGCATCGTCGTCGCCATCGATGCGAAGGCGCGCCCGGATCAGAGCGGCTGGGATGTGTATTCGCACGGCGGCCGCAAGAACACCGGGCTTGATGCGGTTGCCTGGGCGCGGCAGATGACCGAGCACGGCGCCGGCGAGATCCTGCTGACGAGCATGGACCGCGACGGCACCAAGATCGGCTTCGACCTCGCGCTGACGCGCGCGGTCAGCGATGCGGTCAGCGTGCCGGTGATCGCGTCCGGCGGTGTCGGTGCGCTCGAGCATCTGTCCGATGGCATCCGAATCGGTGGCGCCGATGCGGTGCTGGCCGCGAGCATCTTCCACTACGGCGAGTTCACGGTGGGCCAGGCCAAGGCGCTGTTGGCGCGCGACGGCATTCCGGTTCGGCAATGAAGGGCGCGGCGGGAGAGGTTCGCATCATTGGGGGGCAGTGGAAGCGCAGCAAGCTGCCGGTGGCCGACCTGCCGGGCCTGCGCCCGACGCCGGATCGGGTCCGCGAGACGCTGTTCAACTGGCTCGGACAAGACCTGTCCGGCTGGCGCTGCCTCGATGCCTTCGCAGGCTCGGGCGCGCTCGGGTTCGAGGCCGCGTCGCGTGGTGCGGACCAGGTCGTGCTGCTCGAGCGCGACCGCCGCCTCGCCGCATCGCTCGGCGACGCCAAGACCCGCCTGAAGGCCGAGCAGGTTCGCGTCGAAGCCGTCGATGCGCTGACATGGATGGCGCGCTGCCCGCCTGACACTTTCGAGCTCGTCTTCATCGACCCGCCGTTCGATGCGCCGCTGGTCGAGCCTGCGCTGGCGGCCGCGGTGCGCCTCGTCGTGCCGCAAGGCTTCATCTACGTCGAGGCCGGGCAGGCGCTGACGCCCGAGCCGCTGGCGGCGCAGGGTCTGCGGCTGCATCGGCAGGGCCGCGCCGGCGCGGTGCATTTCCACTTGTTGCAACGTGTGAACAGTGCGTGACCAGCCGCGGCTACACTCCGGCCGAACCCACCGTCCGGAGCGCGCCTTGACCTCGACGACCCGCCTCACCGCTGTCTACCCCGGCACCTTCGATCCGATGACGCTGGGCCACGAAGACCTGATGCGCCGTGCCAGCCGCCTGTTCGAGCGCCTGATCGTCGCGGTCGCGGCGGGGCACCACAAGCGCACGATGTTCACGATCGCCGAACGGCTGGACATCGCGACCGAGCTCGCGGCCAAGTACCCGAACGTCGAGGTGATGGCGTTTCGCGGGCTGCTGCGCGACTTCGTCGTGCACAACGGCGGCAAGGTCGTCGTGCGCGGGCTGCGCGCGGTCAGCGACTTCGAGTACGAGTTCCAGATGGCTGGCATGAACCGCCAGCTCATGCCCGAGGTCGAGACCGTGTTCCTGACGCCGGGCGACCGCTACCAGTTCGTCTCGGGTACTTTCGTGCGCGAGATTGCCACTCTGGGCGGTGATGTTTCCAAGTTCGTGTCACCCTCGGTTCTCGATCGCTTGCGCGATCGCGTCAAATCGACCGACGTCTGAGAATTCTGAGAGTTTTCCATGGCCTTGCTCATCACCGATGAGTGCATCAACTGCGATGTCTGCGAGCCCGAGTGCCCGAACCAGGCGATCTCGATGGGCGTGGATTTCTACGAGATCGCGCCGGACAAATGCACCGAGTGCGTCGGCCATTTCGAAGAGCCGCAGTGCGTGCAGGTCTGCCCGGTGGATTGCATCCCGGTGAACCCCGCGCACATCGAATCCAAAGAGACGCTGTGGGCCAAGTACCGGCGCCTGCAGCAAGAGGCGAAGGCCAAGGCCGCGCCGACTGCCGACGCGTGAGCCTTGGCGAGGTTGTTCGTCAGGGTCGGAACCACTTGATCTTGGTTGCGTGGACGCGTTTCGCCGGTTTGGTGTGCGCTGATTTCGTGGCTCGCGTCTGGGCTGCGTCTCTCGCCAGACGCTCAGCCGCCATCTGATCGCCCAGCCGCTTGTCGTTGGCGGCCAGCAGTTGGGCGTCGACGCGTTGCGCGACGGTGCGCGCGTCGTCAACGTCGACAAACCTGGCCTGCGGGCAGGGCGACTGCGAGTACGCGCTGCCGCAGCGGTAGACCGCCGATTGCGCGCTTGCGCCCGCACTGGCGAGGAGGCACATGATCAGAGTGGCGATCAATTTCATGTCGGCTCCTTGGCGGGGTCTGGGGTGGGTTTCGGCGGCTTCGGCCGCGGTGGCTTCGCGTGCACTTTCATCAGCGCGCGCTCCATGTCGCCTTCGAGCATCAGCGGCAAGGCCGCGACCGCTTGCTCGATGCTCTTGTCGATCGCCTCGCGCTGCTCGGCGAGCGGCTTGCGCAGCACGTAGTTCACGACCTCGGCCTTCACGCCCGGGTGGCCGATGCCCAGCCGCAGACGCCAGAAGTCGGCGCTGCCGAGCTGGGCCTGGATGTCCTTCAGCCCGTTGTGACCGGCATGGCTGCCACCGAGCTTCATCTTCACCTGGCCTGGCATCAGATCGAGCTCGTCGTGCGCGACCAGGATCTCGCCGGGCTCGATCTTGAAGAAGCGCGCGAGCGCGGCGACCGACTTGCCCGACAGGTTCATGAAGGTCATCGGCTCGAGCAGCCACACGGGCCCGTCGGCGAGGTTGGCGCGCGCCGCGAGGCCGAAGTAGCTGCGCTCCGGCGCCAGGCTCACGCGCAGCGTGCGCGCGACTTCGTCGATGAACCAGAACCCGGCGTTGTGCCGCGTCGCTTCGTATTCGGGGCCGGGGTTGCCCAGGCCGACAAGCAGTCGAATCATGGTGGGATTATCGAATCAGCGCGCGCATGAAAAAGCCCCACCGAGGTGGGGCTTCGCATCACCCATGCGGGTGTGAAATGGGGCCCCTCGACCGACGAGTACGTCGGTCGATCCCCCGAGGGGATGCGGGCCCGCTTGGGAGCGGCCCGGCGCTGGGCCTGCTCCGCATTACTTCTTGTTCTGCTTCTCGGTCTTCTTGGCCTTGGTCTTCTCGGCGGGTGCAGCGACGACCACCGGTGCCGCGATGACTTCTTCTTCGGCGGCCTGCGCCGAGACCGACACGATCACTGGGTTCGGCTTGCCCTGGGTCATGACCTTGATGCCGTCGGCGAGTTTGATGTCGTTGACGTGCAGGGTCTGGCCCTTGGCCAGGTTGCCCAGGTCGATGGTCAGGAACTCGGGCAGTTGCGAGGCCAGGCACGAGATGCGCAGCTCGGTGACGACATGGTTCACGACGCAGCTGTCGATCTTGACGGCGGGCGAGTTCTCTTCGTTGATGAAGTGCAGCGGCACCTTCTTGACGATCTTGGTCGTGGCATCGACGCGCTGGAAGTCGATGTGCAGCACGATCGGGCGGAACGGGTGCATCTGGTAGTCACGCAGCAGCACTTGTTCGCTCTTGCCGGCCAGCTCCATCTCGAGGATGGACGAGTGGAAGGCTTCCTTCTTCAGCGCGAAGAACAGGGCGTTGTGATCGAGTTCGATCATGGCCGGTGTGCCCGCGCCATAAACGATGCCAGGTACCTTTTGCGCATTGCGCAGGCGGCGGCTCGCTCCGGTCCCCTGCAGCGTGCGCTCATAAGCGACGAATTTCATTGATGACTCCAAAATGGTGAAGGCCCGCGACCAGGTCCTTCAGTGATGACGAGGCAGGATGCCTCTGCCGGACAAACCCCGACGGGGCCTGCCCAGGTCTTAAAAGTTCGCGTTCTGCTCCGCGAACAGTGACGTGACCGACTCGCCGTCGGAGATACGCCGGATGGTTTCGGCAAACAGGAACGCGACCGACAGCTCGCGCACCTTCTTGCAGTTCTTGACATCCTCGCTCTGCGGGATGGTGTTGGTGATGACGACCTCGTCGAGCTGCGAGCCCTTGATGCGCTCGAGCGCCGGGCCCGAGAACACCGCGTGCGTGCAGTAGGCGTAGACGCGCTTCGCGCCGCGCTCCTTCAGCACCTCGGCTGCCTTGACGAGCGTGCCGGCGGTGTCGGTCATGTCGTCCATGATGACGCAGGTGCGGCCATCGATGTCGCCGATCACGTTCATCACCTCGGAGACATTTGCCTTCGGGCGGCGCTTGTCGATGATGGCCAGGTCGCAATTGAGCTGCTTGGCCAGCGCACGCGCGCGCACCACGCCGCCGACGTCGGGCGAGACGACCACGAGGTCGTCATAGCGCTTGCTCTGCAGGTCGGACAGCAGCACCGGCGACGCGTAGATGTTGTCGACCGGGATGTTGAAGAAGCCCTGGATCTGGTCGGCGTGCAGGTCCATCGTCAACAGCCGCTCGACGCCGACGGCCTCGAGCATGTTGGCGACGACCTTGGCGCTGATCGGCACGCGCGTGGAGCGCGGGCGGCGATCCTGGCGCGCGTAGCCGAAGTACGGGATCACCGCGGTGACGCGGCGCGCCGAGGCGCGCTTCAGTGCATCGACCATGATGCAGAGTTCCATCAGGTTCTCGTTCGTCGGTGCGCAGGTGGGCTGCACCACGAAGATGTCGCGGGCGCGGACGTTCTGGTGGATCTCGATGTCGACTTCGCCGTCGGAGAAGCGGCCGCAGCGCGCCTTGCCGAGTTCGACGCCGAGGTGGGTCGCGATCTCTTGCGCCAATGCGGGATTGGCGTTACCGGTGAACAGCAGGGTGTTGAAAAGCACGTTCGCTCCGTCGAGGCTCACCGGGGTCTTTCAGCAGAAATTTGGCAGGGGAAGAAGGATTCGAACCTTCGCATGTCGGAATCAAAATCCGATGCCTTAACCAACTTGGCGACTCCCCTACACAGGCTCGCTGCACCGAAGTTTGCACTTCAACGCAACGCACCCCAAACCTTCAGCAGTCTGCCGACCACCCGACCAGCGGGTGCTCGCTCAGGCTGCGGCACATTCTGCCCGTCCAGCCCGGCGCAAGTTCGCTCGGCATCGCCGCAATCGGTTCGGGCCCGGTGCCTGCTTTCGCAAACACCGCACTGCCTGAGCCCGTCATGCGGCTGTTGCCGAAGCGCTGACGCAGGACCGAGGCGGCTTGCATCACTTGCGCGCATTCTGCTTCCGCTGCCGTCTGCAGGTCGTTGCGCCCGAAATCAGGCCCCAGCGACTTGGCAATTGCAGCGAAGCTTTCAAGTATAGCAGGATCAAAGGCCACTGCTTCGGTGTTGCGCACCAGCAATGGGCTGGCAAACAGGCTGGCCGTGGCGATGCCCGCCGCCGGCTTGACGACGGCCAGCCATTGCGCCGGCACCACGGCCGGCGTGAGGCGCTCGCCGATGCCTTCGACCAGCGCATTGCGGCCGCCGATGAAGAACGGCACGTCGGCACCCAGCCTCAGCCCGACCGCGAGCAGCCTGGCGCGTGGCCAGCCCAGGCCCCAGAGCCGGTTCAGCGCGAGCAGTGTCGATGCCGCATCAGAGCTGCCACCGCCCATGCCGGCGCCTGAAGGCAGCTGTTTGGCAATGGAGATGTCGGCGCCCCAGGCCGTGCCGCTTTCAATCTGCAGCAGCCGGGCGGCGCGCAGGCACAGGTCGTCGGCAGGCAATGGGTCGCCCAGATCGTGACGGGCCAGCCGGCCGTCAGTGCGCAACTCGAAATGCAGGGTGTCGCACCAGTCGATCAGCACGAACAGCGACTGCAGCAGGTGGTAGCCGTCGGGCCGGCGCCCAACCACGTGCAGGAACAGGTTCAGCTTGGCCGGAGCGGCGACGTCGAAGAGCGAGCGCAGCGCCATCGGTCAGGGCCGGTCCACCTTGGCGCGCACTGTGACGGCCGGCGCGCGCGCGCGCGTCGCCACGACCCAGGCCTGATCGAAGCGCGCGAGGTTCACGACCCAGCCGAGCTGCTCGAAGCCGGGCTCGGCCGGCAAGGTGCTCGCGGTGCTCGCCGCGCCCGGCCACGGCCGGCCGCGCAGCCAGTCGAACAGCGCGGCGACCGGCAGGCTTTCGCCGAGGACCTCGTTGGTGAGCGCGTCGAGGTCGGCGAACTGCTTTTCGCCCTGCGGCGTCACGAGCACGACCGAGCCAGGGGCCCAGCGCGCTTGCGCGAGCACGCTGCCCAGCGGCGTGGACAGGTTCAATCGGCCGGTCCGAGGGTCGCCTTGCAATTCGAACGCGGCGCTCACCGAGCGCGGCGCCGCGCCGCCTTCGCCATCGACCTTGACGGCCAGGCGACCCGACAAGGACTCGCCCGCATCATGCTGCGTCGGCACCGCCGCGCACGCGGCGAGCAGCAGCGCCGCGACCAGCGCCGCAGCCCGGGCGCGAAGGCTCACAGGTCGACGCGCAGCCGCGCCAGCGTCTCGCGCAGCACCTCGTTCGCGGCATCGCGTTGACGCGCCTCGCGCAACACGCGGCGCGCCTCTTCGGCCTGGCCGTTGACCCACAGCACTTCGCCCAGATGCGCGGCGATCTCGGCATCCGGCTGGCCGCGGTAGGCGTCGCGCAGCAGGCGGATCGCCTCTTCGCGGTTGCCCATCCGGTATTCGACCCAGCCCATGCTGTCGGTGATCGATGGTTCGCCGGGGCTCAGCTCGAGCGCCTTCTTGATCAGCGAGCGGGCTTCGGGCAGGCGCACATTGCGTTCGGCGAGCGAGTAGCCGAGCGCGTTGTAGGCGTGCTGGTGATCGGGCTTGAGCGCGATCACGCGGCGCAGCAGGCGCTCCATGTCGGCCAGCTTGTTGAGCTTCTCGAACATCATCGACTGCTCGTAGATCAGCTCGACGTCGTCCGGATAGCGCTGGTTCGCCTGCGCCAGCAGCGAGTTCGCGTCGGCCCAGAGCTTGGCGTCGCGCAGCACCTGCGCTTCGGCCATGATCTTCACGCGGGCGTCTTCGGGCGTCTTCTCGGGCAGGCGGTGGATCAGCGCGCGGGCCTGCGCGACCTTGCCCTCGCGCGCCAGCAGCGAGGCGCGCCGGACCTGCACTTCGACCGCGCGCTGCGGGCTGTCGATCTTCGCGAGCCAGGCGTCTGCGGCCTTCAGGTCGCCTTGCTGTTCGGCGGCCTGCGACAGCAGCAGCCAGCCGCGGATCAGGGCGTCCTCTTTGGTCGCGGGGGTCGAGTCGTCGTCGGCGTTCGTGGTGGCAGCCTCTTCGGCGGCCGGCGCGCCACCGGCTCCGATGAGCTCGATGTACTTGTTCAGCGCGGCGATGGCCGGCGCCGGCTCGTGCAGCTGCACATGCAGCGCCCCGAGCGTCAACCAGGCTTGCGGCAGCTGCGGCGAGTTGCGCGTCAACGTTTCGAGCTGCCCCGTCGCGTCGGCCAGGCGCTGGCCAGTCAGCAGCGCACGCACATAGAGCAGGCGCACGCCGTTGCTGTCGGGCTTGGCCGCGAGGTGATCCTGCACGATCGCTTCGGCATCCGGCGTGCCGGGCAGCATCTCGAGCGCCAGGCCGGCCGGGCCTTCGGCGCTGCGGTCCATCTCGTGCGCGCTCTGCGCGAGCGCGAGCGCCTTGGTGCCGTTGATCGCCATCAGCCAGCCGCGGCCGACGGTCACGCGGGCCGCCACGCGGGTGTCGGGCTCGTTGATGTAGGGCAGCAGCGATTGTTCGAGCACATTGGCCGCGAGGGTGCGGTCGCTGCTGCGCGCGAGGAAGCGCGGCAGCGCGCTGATCAGCGACGAGCGCTGCGCCGGCGCGGTGACCTTCAACAAGGCCTGCAAAGGTTCGACGACGTCGGCGGTGCGGTTCAGCTGCACCAGCAGCTGGACCTGGTAGCGCAGCGCCTCGGTGGACAGCGGCGCGGCGAGGCGCCAGGCCTTGACGGCCGCGAGCGCCTCGTCGCCGGCGCGCCCTTGCAGCGCGATCTCGGTGGCGCGGCGGTAGAGCTGCTCGTCGCCGGTGCGGCGCGCCGCGTCGAGCATCAGCTGATACGACGCGGCCAGATCGCCTTCGCGCAGCTCGATCTCGCTGATCAGCAGCTGATGGAACAGCGGCGCGTTGAGCTCGGAATTCTCGAACTTCGCGGGCGGCGCATCGGGCGGCGGCGTGTCTGTCTGGGCGAACGCCGCCGGTGCCAGAGCGATGGACGCCAACACTGCGGCCAGCGCATGCGCGCGGCTCGATTTCGGGCTGAAGGTTGGCATCGCGGACTCCTGAGGCAAGAAAACATTTTAGGCGTCGAGGTGCGATTTCCGCCGGGCCGGATAATTCCCCGCATGCCTGAATTGCCGGAGGTCGAAGTCACCCGCCAGAGCTTCGCGGATCGCATCCGCGGCGCGCGAATCGACGCCGTGCGCCTCGGCAAGCCGCTGCGCTGGCCGCTGGGCTGCGAGCCGGATTCGCTGCATGCGCAAGTGGTTGGCGAGGTCACGCGCCGAGGTAAATATTTGTGGCTCGCGGTCGAGCGCGGGGGCTTGCTGATGCACCTGGGCATGTCAGGGTCGCTGGCGTTCAGCACGGCGCCGTCGCCGCCCGGCCCGCATGACCACTTCGACCTGGTCACGACCCGCGGCACGCTGCGCCTGACCGATCCGCGCCGCTTCGGTGCTGTCGTGTGGTCGGCCTCTGTCGATGCGGACCCTGCGGCCAAGCTGCTCGCGAGCCTGGGCCTGGAGCCGTTCGACCCGACGTTCACCGGGGCGCACCTGCACGCGGCGTTGCGCGGCCGACGCGTCGCGATCAAGCAGGCCTTGCTCGGCGGGGCGATCGTCGTCGGCGCCGGCAACATCTATGCGTGCGAAGCGCTGTTCGAAGCCGGCATCGACCCGCGCACGCGCAGCGACCGCATCAGCCTGGCGCGCTGCGAGCGCCTTGCGCAAGCGGTGCGCAGCACGCTTGCCCGCGCGCTCGAGCTCGGCGGCTCGACGCTGCGGGACTTCCGCGATGCGCACGGCATGGCGGGTGCGTTTCAAACCGAGGCGCGTGTTTACGGCCGCGAAGGCTTGGCTTGTGTGCGCTGCGATGGCCGCGTGCGGCGCATCATGCAGGGCCAGCGTGCGAGCTACTTCTGTGCGGGCTGCCAGAAGCGGTGATCCTTGGCATTCCGCGCCGCAGCGTGGTGAGAAGATGTTTCGAAAGCGGCGCCGCGCCGCCCGTGCGCTACCATGGCTTTCCACTGCTTACATCCATGCCGACACCACCCATGACGCCTTCGTTCGCGCTCAGTCTCGACACCCTGAGCGGCTGGCGAACGACGCTCGCGCGGCGGCTCGACGAGGTGTCGCGCTTTCTCATCGACCACGAGCTGGTCGACGCCTCCGCGATGGTCCAGATGGCCGCGCTGCGCGAGCGGCTCGGCAACGAGAAACTGGTGGTCGCCTTCGTCGCCGAGTTCTCGCGCGGCAAGTCCGAGCTGATCAACGCGATCTTCTTTGCCGACACCGGCCGCCGCGTGCTGCCGGCCACGCCCGGCCGCACCACGATGTGCCCGGTCGAGCTGGCCTGGGACGGCGAAGAGGCACCGGCACTGATGCTGCTGCCGATCGCCACGCGGCTCGAGGGCCAGTCCCTGGCCGAGCTGCGTCTGCAGCGCCGCGCCTGGACGATCCGCCCGCTGCAGCTGGATGACGCCGAGAAGCTCGCGCAGTCCTTGCAAGAGGTCACGCGTACCGAATGGGTCAGCAAAGAGACCGCGCACGACCTCGGCTTCTGGAGCGACGAGCACCCGGAAGACAACCCGCCGGTTGATGCCGCTGGCCGCGTCGAGGTGCCGGCCTGGCGGCATGCACTGATCAACTACCCGCACCCGCTGCTGAAGCAGGGCCTGGTGGTGCTCGACACGCCGGGCCTGAACGCCATCGGCGCCGAGCCCGAGCTGACGCTGAGCCTGCTGCCGACTGCGCACGCCACGGTCTTCATCCTCGGTGCCGACACTGGCGTGACCAAGTCCGATCTCGGTGTTTGGCGCGATCACCTCGGCGGCCATTCGCTGTCGCGCTTCGTCGTGCTGAACAAGATCGACGCACTGATCGACCCGCTCGCGGCCGCCGGCGAGGTCGACGCGCAGATCGACAGGCAGTGCGTCGAGACCGCGCAGACGCTGGGCATCACCCCCGACCGCGTGTTCCCGCTGTCGGCGCGCCAGGCGCTGGCCGCGCGGGTCGCGAACGACGACAAGGCGCTGCTCGAAAGCCGCTTGCCGGCGCTCGAAGCCGCACTCGGTTCGCAGCTCTTGCCGCAGCGCCGTCTGGTGCTCGAGCAGGTCGTGCTCGACGGCGCGCAGCAGATCGACACCCAGGTCGCGCGGCGCCTCGGCGACCACCGCCGGCAGCTCGCCGAGCAGATGCTCGAGCTGCGCGGACTGCGCGGCAAGAGCGGCGGCAAGCTGCGCCTGATGCTGCAACGCGTCGAGGCCGAGACCGCAGAGTTCGAGCAGTGCACGGTGCGCTTGCAGGCGCTGCGCGTGGTCCACAGCCGCATGCTCAAAGACGCGCTGCTCGACCTGTCGTCCGACCGCTTGCGCGAAGAGGTCGGCCGGATGCAGACCGAGATGAAAGCCTCGCTGCTGAACCTCGGTGCGAAGAAGGCCTTCGTCGCGCTGTGCGGCCGGCTGCGCGTGCTGCTCGAAGGCGCGAGCAAACGCGGCGACGAGATCCGCGACATGCTCGCCGGCTCGTTCGCCAAGCTCAACAGCGAGTTCGGTTTCAGCCTCGCGATGAACCGCGCACCTGACCTGACGCGCTTTCACGAAGAGCTCACGCTGATCGAGCACAGCTACGTGCAATACCTCGGCCTGACGCAGGCACTGCGGTTGTCGCAGCCCAAGTTCATGGAGCAGTTCCGGCGCATGCTGGTGTCCAAGCTGCGCGTCGTGTTCGAGAACGCCAGCGCCGAGCTCGAGCTCTGGAACAAGTCGGCCTCGTCGCAGGTGGATTCGCAGCTGCGCGAACGGCGCCGCAATTTCAGGCGCCGGCGCGAGTCGCTCGAGCGCGTGCAGACGGCCGCGAGCGAGCTCGAGCTGCGCATCAAGGAACTCGAGGACCACGACGAGCGCGTGCAAGGCTTTCTGCGCCGCTCGCGCGAGCTGCTCGACGCGATGCGCGAGCAGGCGCATATCGGCCCGGTGGCTGGCAGCGACCTGATCTCGCTGAACATGCCGGCCGCCGAAGCGCCCGTGCGGCGTGCCCAGCAGGCCTGACCCCGCCGCGCCCGGCATTGCCGCGCCGCTGATCGCGTGGCAGCGCACACACGGCCGCCACACGCTGCCGTGGCAGAACACGCGCGACCCGTACCGCGTCTGGCTGTCCGAGATCATGCTGCAGCAGACGCAGGTGGCGACGGTGCTCGGCTACTACGAGCGCTTCCTGCAGCGCTTTCCGGATGTGGCCGCGCTCGCTGCCGCATCGCTGGACGATGTGTTCGCACTGTGGAGCGGCCTGGGCTACTACAGCCGCGCGCGCAACCTGTATCGCTGCGCGCAGGCCGTCGTCGCCGATCACGGCGGGCGCTTCCCCGAGCGCAGCGAGGCGCTGATGAGCTTGCCCGGCATCGGCCGCTCGACCGCCGCGGCGATCGCTGCGTTCTGCTTCGGCGAACGCGTCGCGATCCTCGATGGCAACGTCAAGCGCGTGCTCACCCGCGTGCTCGCGTTCGAAGGCGATCTGGCCGAAGCGAAGCACGAGCGCGCGCTCTGGCTCGAGGCGACGCGCCTGCTGCCCGAGCACGGCATCGAGCCCTACACGCAAGGCCTGATGGACCTGGGCGCGACGCTGTGCGCGCAGCGCGCACCGATGTGCCTGCTGTGCCCCGTGCACGTGCAATGCCGGGCCGCGAAGGCCGGCACGCAGGAGCGCTTTCCGGTCAAGACCCGCAAGCTCAAGCGCGGTGCGCGCGAGCACGTCTGGCTCTGGCTGCAATGGCGCGACCAGCTGTGGCTGACGCGACGCCCGGACACCGGCGTCTGGGCCGGCCTGTTGAGCCTGCCGGAGTTCGACTCGATGCCGGCCTTCGAGGCGGCCAGTGCTGGCTGGCCGGGCGCGGCCGAGAGCCTGCCGAGCTTCACTCATGTGCTGACGCACCTCGACTGGCGGCTGCACCCGATGCGCTGGACCTTGCCGGCGCGCACCCCGGCGTCGCAGCGGCAGGCCATCGTCTCGGCGTGGCCCGACGGCCGCTGGTTCGATCTCGATGAAGCACTCGCTGCTGGGCTGCCGGCGCCGCTGAGAAAACTGCTGAGCTAGGTTTTGCGACGGGCCGCGAACGGCGTCAGTGCCCGCGTCGGCGCGTGTACAGCGTGGCCGCTGCGCCCGCGCCGGCGAGCATCAGCCACCATGTGCCCGGTTCGGGGACGCTGCCGGCAGGGCCGTCGTCGCTTGCGATGACGACATCGAGCGATGCCTTCGGTGTCGGCGTGGGCTGCGCGGGGGTGGTGGCCGAGCTGAGACCGAAGCTTGGATTGCTCTCTGCCACACCGGGCGAGAAGACATGCCCGGCGTTCGAATCGAGGTGCAGCATCTGTGCGCCATCGAGCACTGCGACGGTGATCAGGAACGACGACTTGATGTCGAACTCGGACGGCGGCGCAGCCGGCACAGGGCTCGCCGCGAACGATGTGCCGCCCGCAATGGCCAACAAGAGCACACCCATTCGTTCGACGAGCTTCATCTTGCGTTTCCCAGATCGCGCTGTGCCCAGCCCGGGAAAGATATATAGAGGCTGCGCGCCGAAACATCCAGTAACGAGCTAGGGAGCACCCCGCGAATCGGGGGGTGGTGGCAACGACCCCCTCAGCCGATCACGCCTTTGCTGCGCAGGTAGTCGTCGACCAGCTGCAAACGCAGCAGCGGGTCGGGCAGCTCCATCAGCTTGAACTTGGCTGCCTGCGAGATCGGCAGGATCTCGCACCAGCGGTTCGCGACCCAGCCGGCATCGTCGAAGCGATACGGTTCGAGAAACGGCGTGCGCCCTTGCGCCTTCATCGCGGCGATCGCCTCGGCCAGGCCGCGCACGGTGGCGGCCTGCGTCTCGGCCGGCGCGAGCACGGTGTCGTCGGCGATGGGCTCGGTCTGCGCCAGCCACAAGCCATCGGTGCGCTGGTGGCTGGCGAGCACGCGAAAGCGCGACGTGCCGCGGCAGCTGACCTGCAGGATGCCCTGGCGATGGCTGTCCATCGTGATGATCTCGGCGAGCGTGCCGACGGCTTCGAAGCTGACCGTGCGATCGGGCCGGCGCACTTCGTCGCCGCTGCGCAGCGCGACCACGCCGAACGGCCGCTGCTCGCGCAGGCAGTCCGTCACCAGATCGAGGTAGCGCGCCTCGAAGATCGTCAGACCCAACAGGCCGCCGGGGAACAGCACCGCCTGCAACGGGAACAGCGGCAGCTCTTCCGGCAGGGTCGATTCAGTCGCGCGCATCCAGTTCGCGATGGCGGATCAGCGTGGCAGCGCGGCCACGAAAGCGCTCGGCCAGCGTCTCGGCAAAGTACACCGAGCGGTGCTGCCCGCCGGTGCAGCCGATGGCCACGGTCAGGTAGCTGCGCTGATCGTCTTCAAAGGCCGGCAGCCAGCGCGCGAGAAATGCCTCGATCTGCGCCAGCATCTCGCCGACATCGGGCTGGGCACGCAGAAAGTCGGCGACCGGCGCGTCGCGGCCGGTCAGCGGCCGCAGCTCGCGCACGTAGTGCGGGTTGGGCAGCACGCGCACATCGAAGACGTAGTCGGCATCCAGCGGCACGCCGAACTTGAACGCGAAGCTCTCGAACACCAGCGTGAGCCGGTTGCCGGTGTCGCGCACCATGTCGCGCACCCAGATGCGCAACTGCGCCGGGCGCAGCTGGCTGGTATCGACCACGGTCGCGACCTCGCGCAGTGCGGCGAGCAGCTCGCGCTCGAGTTCGATCGCGTCGATGAGCGCGCGCCGGCTGTCGGGCACTTGCTCGGACGGCGCGGGCTCGGTGGACAAGGGGTGCGGGCGCCGCGTCTCGGAGAAGCGCCGCACCAGCGCGTCGGTGCTTGCGTCGAGGAACAGCACCTGCACCGCGACGCCCTCGTGGCGCAGCTGCTCGAGCAGCGGCAGCAGATGCGGCAGCGAGCTGGCGCTGCGCACGTCGACCGCAATGCCGAGGCGGCGGTCCGGGCGCGCGTTCTCGAGTTTCAGGAAGCCGCGCAACAGCTCGGGCGGCAGGTTGTCGACGCAGAAGAAGCCGGCGTCCTCGAGCGCATGCAGCGCGACCGACTTGCCGGAGCCCGAGATGCCGGTGACCAGCACCATCTCGCGCGAAGAGTTCGCGCTTGTCATGATCGTTTGCGCCCGCGCGTCGAGGCCGGCGTTTCTGCGCCCACCGCGAGCATCTCCTGCGCATGTGCCAGGCTGGTGTTCGACAACCGCTCGCCGCCCAGCATGCGCGCGACTTCGGCGACCCGCACCTCGCCGCCGACCGCGCGCACGTCGCTCAGCGTCGCGCCATCGCGCGCCTGTTTCGCGACCACGAAATGGTGGTCGGCGCAGGCCGCCACTTGCGGCAGGTGCGTGACGGCCAGCACCTGGCGGTCGCGACCGAGCTGCTTCATCAAGCGCCCGACCGTCTCGGCCACCGCACCGCCGACACCCGCGTCGATCTCGTCGAAGATCAGCGTGCCGGCGCTTTGCAGCTGGCTGGTCGTGACCGCGATCGCCAGCGCGATGCGCGAGAGTTCGCCGCCCGAGGCCACCTTGGCGAGCGGCCGCGGCGTGCTGCCGGCATGGCCGGCGACGAGGAACTCGGCCGACTCCAGGCCGAAGGACTGCGGTGCGTCCTGCTTGAGCAGCGCGACCTTGAAGCGCCCGCCGGCCATGCCGAGTTGCTGCATCGCCTGCGTGACGACGCCTGCCAGCTTGGGCGCGGCAGCGCGCCGCGCCGCCGAGACGCGCTTCGCCTCGGCATCGACCGCGCCGCGTGCGCGCGCGAGCTCGCGTTGCAGCGCCTCCAGATCGGCGGCAGCGTCGAGCGCCTTCAATTCATGCTTCCATTGCGCGAGCAGCTCCGGCAGCTCGGCTGGCAGGCGCCGGTAGCGCCGTGCCAGGCCCAGCCACGCCGACAGCCGTTCATCGAGCGCCTGCAAGCGCTGCGGCTCCAGCTCGGTGTGGTTCAGGTAGCTCGACAGCGTGTGTGCCGCGTCCTGCAGCTGCGCCTGCGCGCCGTGCAGCACCTCGATCGTGGCGGCGAGTTGCGCGTCGAACTCGGCGACATCGCCGAGCGCATGCAGCGCTCGGCCGGTGAGCGCGTCGGCGTTGTCGTCGGCTTCGGACACGGCATCGAGCGCCGCGCGCGCCGCTTCGATCAGCGACTGCGCGTTCGCCAGCTTCTTGTGCTCGGCCTCGAGCTCGACCCATTCGTCGGCACCCGGCGCGAGCTTGTCGACTTCGCCGATCTGCCACGCCAGCCGCTCGCGTTCGCGGTCCAGCCCGGCCTGCTGCGTGCCGGCGCGTTCGAGCGCTTCGGCCGCGTGCTTCCATTGCGACCACAGCGTCGCGAGCGGCGCCGCATCGACCCCGGCGAAGGCGTCGAGCAGGGCGCGCACCGCGGGCCCGCGCGTCAGGCTTTGCCACGCGTGCTGGCCATGGATGTCGACGAGGTGGTCGGCGGCTTCGCGCAGCTGCGCGATCGTCGCCGCGCTGCCGTTGATCCACGCGCGGCTCTTGCCTTGCGCGTCTATCGTGCGGCGCAGCAGCAGGGTGTCGCCCGCTTCGAAGCCGGCGTCGTCGAGCCAGCGGCCGATGCTCGCCGGCGCGTCGAACTCGGCGCCGATCTCGGCCCGCGTTGCGCCTTCGCGCACGACGCCGGCGTCGCCGCGGCTGCCGAGTGCGAGCTGCAATGCGTCGACCAGGATCGACTTACCGGCGCCGGTCTCGCCGGTCAGCACCGAGAAGCCGCTGTCGAACTCGACCTCGAGCTCGGCGACGATGACGAAGTCGCGCAGTGACAGACGACGCAGCACCTCAGTTCACCCCCGAGTTCCAGTGCAGCTTGCGCCGCAAGGTCGCGTAGTAGCTCCAGCCGCGCGGGTGCAAGAAGCGCACCTGGTGCGGCGAGCGCCGCACCTGCACGCGGTCGCCGTGCGCCAGGCTGGCGAGCGACTGCATGTCGAAGCTCACGCTCGCCTCGCGCCCGGCCACGATCTCGATGCTGATCTCGCCGGTGTCGGGCAGCACGATCGGCCGGTTCGACAAATCGTGCGGCGCGATCGGCACCAGCACCCAGCCGGCGATGCCCGGGTGCAGGATCGGCCCGCCGGCCGACAGCGCGTACGCGGTCGAGCCGGTGGGCGAGCCGATGATCAGGCCGTCGGAGCGAAAGTTGGCGACGAACTCCTCGCCGATGTCGACCTTGAGCTCGACCATGCTGGCCGCTGCGCCGCGGCTCACGACCACGTCGTTCATCGCGAAGCCCTCGAAGATGCGCTCGCCGTCGCGCTGCACAAAGCCCTCGAGCATGGTGCGGTGCTCTTCTTCGTAGTCGCCGGCTATCATCGGGGCGAGCGCTTCGGCGTAATGGCCGATGTTGACATCGGTGATGAAGCCGAGCCGACCCTGGTTGATGCCGACCAGCGGCGTGCCGAAGTGGGCGAGCTGGCGCGCGATGCCGAGCATCGTGCCGTCGCCGCCGACGACGACGACGAGGTCGCACTCGCGGCCGAGCGCGGGCACGCTGAGCGCGCCGTAAGCGGTGATGCCGGTGTTCAGCGCCGTCTGCTGTTCGAGCGACACCTCGAGGCCGAGACGCACCAGAAACCGGGCGACTTCTTCGAGCACATCACGGATGCCCTGGGCCTGGTATCTGCCCACGAGCGCGACGTGTCGAAAGGGGCTGGTCATGCGCGGGATTACACCACAGCGACCCTCGCGCGCACCCGGCGAAAATGGCTCGCAAACTACAATCGGGACATGCTGGACGAGCGCGCCAAAACACTGCTGAAAGCCCTGGTCGAGCGCTACATCGCCGACGGCCAACCCGTGGGTTCGCGCACGCTGTCGCGCGCCAGCGGCCTCGAACTCTCGCCGGCGACGATCCGCAACGTGATGGCCGATCTCGAAGACCTCGGCCTGATCGCGAGCCCGCACACCAGCGCCGGGCGCATCCCGACGGCGCGCGGCTACCGCTTGTTCGTCGACACCATGCTGACCGCGCAGCCGCTCGCCCACGTGTCGCAGATCGAGCCGCACCTGCTGCCCGATCAGCCGCAGCGCGTGATCGCGAATGCGGCGCAGCTGCTGTCCAATCTGTCGAGCTTCGTCGGCGTGATCACGGCGCCGCGCAAGGCCAGCGTGTTCCATCACATCGAGTTCATGCGCCTGTCCGAAAAGCGCGTGCTCGTGATCCTGGTCGCCCCCGACGGCGATGTCCAGAACCGCGTGATCTTCACCGCGCAGGACTACACCCAGGCGCAGCTGATCGAGGCGAGCAACTACCTCACCGCGCACTACGCTGGCCGCACCATCGAGGAGGTGCGCGAGCGGCTCAAGACCGAGGTCGATGCGCTGCGTGGCGAGATCGCCGCGCTGATGCAGGCGGCGGTGCAGGCCGGCAGCGACGCGCAGGCCGAGAGCCAGGACCAGGTCGTGATCAGCGGCGAGCGCAACCTGCTCACGGTGCAAGACTTTTCCAGTGACATGGGCAGCCTGCGCAAGCTCTTCGACATGTTCGAGCAGAAGACGCAGCTGATGCGCCTGCTCGAGGTCAGCAGCCGCGCCGAAGGCGTGCGCATCTACATCGGCGGCGAGAGCATGGTCGTGCCGTTCGAAGAGCTGTCGGTGGTCTCGGCGCCGTATGAAGTCAACGGCCAGGTCGTCGGCACGCTCGGCGTCATCGGGCCGACGCGCATGGCCTACGACCGCATGATCCAGATCGTCGACATCACCTCGCGCCTGGTCAGCAACGCGCTGAGCTCGAAGTAGCGAGCGGCAGGGCGGCGGCTCGCTCACGTACATAATCGCGCCGTGGGCCGTTAGCTCAGTTGGTTAGAGCAGAGGACTTGACGGAGTAGCCCTAAACGCCATTGGCGCAGGGGCTCTTTCAACGGGTTGCCCAAGGCAAGTTGACTCTGCCTTGGCGTAGAACTTCTCAAATTCGGTGAACGCTACCGCGGATGTTTTTCCGCCACGCCAACGCCGAGCGAAGCTCCGCAAGGAGAACGTGTAGAGACTCGACGGGAAGGCCGAAAGGCAAGACAGAGTCCAGACCACGAACCGGAAACGGGCGGCGAAAGCCGAGGTGGTACGCATAATCCTTTGGTCGCTGGTTCGAGCCCAGCACGGCCTACCACCCCCATTGATGCCGCGCCAGTCGTCGCGGCGCTGGCGCACAGCCGCTCGCATTCGTGCATGATGCGCACTGGCCAATCACCGGTGCCAAGACCGCGTCTCGCGCAGACGACCCATGGCGTACCTCACCCCTCGCTACGACCCGCTGATGGTGCTGGCTTCGGTGCTGATCGCCAGCTTCGCCTCCTACGTCGCGTTGGACCTGGCCAAGCGCGTTCGCACGGCGGACGACAGCGTCGCGCTGACCTGGTGGGTCGGCGGGTCGATCGCGATGGGCACCGGCATCTGGTCCATGCACTTCGTCGGCATGCTGGCGTTCTCGCTGCCGATCGCGCTGGGCTACACGCGGCTGCTGACCTTCATCTCGTGGGTCGCCGCAGTCGCGGTGTCGGTCGTGGCGCTGGGGCTGGCCAGCCGCGGCTCGTTGACATGGGCGCGCCTGGCGGGCGGCTCGCTGGCCATGGGCGCGGGCATCTGCGCGATGCACTACCTCGGCATGGCCGCGCTCGACATGGCGCCGCCGATCGACTGGAACGCGGTGCTGGTCGCGGCATCGGCCACGATCGCAGTGGTCGCCTCGGCGGCTGCGCTGATCATCTTCTTCTGGCTGAGGCGCGTCAGCAAACGCCATCAGCTCGCCTACCAGGTGGCTGCCGCGGTGGTGATGGGCCTGGCGATCAGCGGCATGCACTACACCGGCATGGCGGCGGCCGGCTTCCCCGAAGGTGCGGTGTGCTTGAGCGCCAGCGTGCTGTCGAGCGGGAGCCTGAGCCTGCTGGTCGGCGCGGCCGCGGTGACCGTGCTCGGGCTGACGCTGTTCACGTCCATCATCAACGGGCGCATGCAGGAAGCGCAGCTCGCAGGTTCGCTTCGGGCCGCGAACGCCGACCTGCAGCGAACGACCGAGAACCTCAAGATCGAGATCATCGGGCGCGAACGCAGCGAGGCCCGCCTGCAATCCCAACTCGAACGCCTGACCCTGCTGGACCAGATCAGCCGGGCCATCGGCGAACGCCAAGACCTGCAAAGCATCTACCAGGTCGCCATCCGCAGCCTAGAAGAACGCCTGCCCGTCGACTTCGCCTGCGTGTGCCGCTTCGATGCCGCCGACAACGCCCTCACCGTCATCCGCGTCGGCGCCCACAGCCAGCCCCTGGCCCTGGAGC